>Ga0255117_1000541_pt1 | contig 11730 bp, 10 predicted proteins | sample Law_Atlam_RepA_8_2_FD_188583 | JGI IMG/M metagenome (GOLD analysis project Ga0255117, IMG submission 188583) | Freshwater microbial communities from St. Lawrence River, New York, United States - Law_Atlam_RepA_8h | ecosystem: Environmental > Aquatic > Freshwater > River | place: USA: New York...
ATATTGGGGATAACCAATTGTCGATTATAGAGACATGGGTGATTCGGTCACTTTTCCTTGGTGGATGCCCGTAAACAGCTAACTTTTGCATTCGAATGACAAAGAAATCAACATACTGGTAATTTTTACAGTGTGGATAAAATCAGCATGATTTCCACATTAGTCACAGAGTTGCAAACAATCTGACGGAGTGAATGCCCGGCCAATTCACACACCACAAAGTGCGATCACTTATCCCCTAATCTGGATGCTAGTTATCCACAATTTATCCCCTGTCTTTCCCATGGAAAAAAGATTGCTTTACTGCAAAAAGGACAGCAGTTTTGTCAGTGATAAGTGCTTTTGCCAGACCTTGATCTCGTTCACGAAGGCAACATCGCAGAAGAATTGTTTGGTTGCTTTTTGACTTATCATTGCCCACGCATTTGGGAAGATACATCTCACAGTTGATGTTTCACTGATGATTCGTTCATCGGTCATTTAGAGGCCTAAGCAATGCATCCTGATAAATAGTCCAGAGTGCGGTCAAAACACCTCACCTTGAGGGAAACAGACATCCCTGACCTTGTTCTCTAAGGTAAAAGAAACCCCCAAACTGGTTTGCACCGATGTGGGGTTTTTCTAAAGACTTAAAGCCTATTCCAGGCTTCTCGATGTCAGCCGTAAGGTGACCTATATTTGGCACCTTGTGTGAAGCTGTCATCTCCCATCTAAAAGAGAAAAACCCACATCGGCGTACCAATATGGGTTTGCGTGGCGAATAACCAAAAGGCCTATTCCATGCTTCTCGATGTTAGCCGCAAGGTGACCTATATTTGGCACTTTGTGTGAAGCTGTCATCTCCCATCTAAAAGAGAAAAACCCACATCGGCGTACCAATATGGGTTTGCGTGGCGAATAACCAAAAGGCCTATTCCATGCTTCTCGATGTTAGCCGCAAGGTGACCTTATTGCGCAGCTGCTGAACTTGTTGCATGTACGCCGTCTCGGTATTCATCGCGAGCTGAACCTTCTCACACGCATGCCGCACACTTGTATGATCTTTGCCGCCAAAGACATCCCCAATCGCCGCAAGGCTTGCCCCCGTCATGTCACGGATCAGGTACATCGCGATGTGCCGCGCCTGCACCGTAGGGCGGTCCCGCCGCGTACCGACAAGCGCTGCACGATCGATGTGCAATGTTTCCTCAAGAACATCCTGGAGGATGCCCACAAGCTTGTGCGGTGGAATCGGGCGAATCGTATGTCCGTAAACCGCAAGTGGTGCAACCGGGGCGTTATCCGCAATATCGATAAGGGCATCTTTGGCAAGATCAATCGTGATCGGCTCACCCGAACAACCCGCCATCGCAAGCAAGCGCACCAATGCACCCTCGAGCGCACGGACGGAGCTAGTCACACACTGGGCGATGTACTCAAGCACGTTCAATGGCACCATATGCCCGGCTTGATCGCGCATCAGTTTGGACTGCAAAATCGCAATCCGCAGCTCGAGTTCCGGCGATGCAAGCTGAGCAACCATCCCGGCCGCCAGGCGAGTACGAATGCGTTCATCCATGCCAGGCAGGTCACGCGGCGCACGATCACTTGCAATCACCAATGCACGGCCAGATTGCTGCAGTGTATTGAATGTGTGGAAGAACTCTTCGACAGTTGCCTCACGTCCACCGAGGAACTGGATGTCATCCACGAGCAGAACATCAAGCTGGCGGAACTTCTTACGAAACTGTGCCGTTCGGTTCTCGCGCAGCGATTCGAGAAACTCCGTTAGAAAGGCCTCGCCGGAAACGTAGCCAACTCGCAGCTCGGGATGGCGCTGCTGAACCGCATGACCAATCGCATGCAGAGTGTGCGTCTTGCCATTGCCACTCGGACCGTATAAAAACATTGGGTTATAAATCTCGCCCGGCGATTCACAGATCGCCGCCGCACATGAGGCTGCCAGCTGATTGGCTTTCCCGCGGACCAATGTCTCAAATGTAAATGCACGGTTTAGGTTCGGCTTAATGTAAACCGATTTGGTTGATGAACCAGAGCCGCTGGAACGTCCATCACTGGATAACATCTCCGGCGCCGGGCGCTTGGCTTGAATCCGTGTGGGTGCTTGTCGGGTAGCTGTCGGCTCCGCTTTGCGGACCACTAAGTTAATGCGAACATTGTCTACATTGGTGTCGAGGTTGTCTGCGACAAGCTTTGCTAACAGAGCCACGTGACGAACGCGAACCCATTGTGCAATGAAGTCGCCTTGCACTTCTATATCGAGCGTAAGGGAATCATCCTCACTCGATGTCCATGCAACCAGCCGGGCATCGCGGAATTTGTTAAGAGTTACGCTGCTCTCTAGCCGCTCAAGGAGATCCTGATGAGCAGCGTTCCACGCCTCCTGTAAGGATGTTGGAATTTCGGTCTGGGAGATGGAGAGCTGGTCGTTCACGTTTAACTTTTCGGGGGTCCACCTCACGGTGGGGGAGAGGAAGGTCTGACGGGTGATTTCACCCTGAATTCGACCCAAAGGCAAAGGTTTTTTAAGCGTTCATACCTGCTTATTGACCTTTCAGGAGTATGTATAAACATCAATATTTATCAATAAGATTTTTAGCTGACAATGCCACGCATACTTGAATATCCAGCGCAGATCACTCCGCAAAACTTATACAATTGACCACCAATTACCCCCTAATTGTTACGTTGGGTCATGCATGTACGGGATGTTTCTCAGAGTCATTCCCCCGTGCAACAACAAAACCACAGCCACACATTTGTTCTTTCCGACACCGGAGCGTTGTTGGCTTAAACCTGATTACCAATGTTAAGAACTTCGCTTGAAATAGGACACGTGTAAACGCATCCCAATCTTGTTTGTTTTGGCAAACAGGGCTAACCGCAATTGGCCGCTACTGCCGATAATTGGATAAGTTTCAGTGCTGTGGCAGACATGGCAACGGCTACTGTCAACCCGATGTTTTGGGGGATTGTGAATGGACTTCAACGCACTCTTTGCACCCGTATACAAGACTGGAAGCAGCATTAATGCCCGCCACACGGACATCCGCATTGGTCAATCGGGACACGTCTCTCCGTACATACAATTGAAATGCCTTGGGCTATCTGTGTTTCCGTAGCGAAAGGCAGTTTGTAAAAGACTGTATTGGAAGAGATTCAGCGGGTGTTGTACGCTGGCTGACACGAGGATTTGTAGCCATGAAAACATCCCCCAGCCAGCGTCTCATCGAGCTTGGAATTACGTTGCCCCCGCCGCCAGAGCCAGCTGGCAACTATATCCATGCAGTGAAGACGGGCAACCTCTTGTTCCTTGCGGGCAAGGCGGATGGTCCTTACATCGGCAAAGTCGGCCGGGATGTGACCATCGAGGAAGCCTATGCCTATGCCCGTCAGACGGGGATTCAGCTCCTTGGTGTCATTGCCCACGAGCTTGGAAGCATCGACCGCGTCACGCAGATTGTCAAAGTGTTCGGCTTGGTGAATGCCACGGATGATTTCACGGAGCATCCAAAAGTAATGAATGGCTGTTCAGATCTCCTCGAGGATGTGTTTGGCGAGAATGGCCGTCACGCAAGGACATCCGTCGGAGCTGGCAGCCTACCGGGGAATATTCCGGTCGAGATTGACATGGTGGTGGAGTTCGCATAGGTATCTGTTCGACCCTGCGTCATACAAAAAAAAACGCCTCTGGAAATACAGAGGCGTTTTGTTTAACGTGCTCGGTGATTGGAAGTTGATTACTTCTTGACTTCGAGCAGCTCGACTTCGAAGATCAGGGTGGCTCCAGGTGGGATATCTGTACCAGCGCCCTGCTCGCCATAGCCAAGCTTTGCTGGAATCTTGAGCTTGCGCTTTCCGCCGACCTTCATGCCTGGAACGCCATCATTCCAACCCTGAATCACCTGACCTGGGAGGGAGAACTCAAATGGCTCATTACGATCAACAGAGCTGTCAAACTTCTTACCATTCGTCAGCCAGCCGGTGTAGTGAACCTTCACCGTGGTGCCAGTCTTGGCTTCATCCCCGGAGCCAACCTTGAGCTCTTCGATTTCGAGCCCAGATTCGAGCTTCTTGGTGGTTGGGCCCATTTTGGCGATTTCGGATGGTGCATCCGCTGGAGGTGCAGGAGGTCCGGCGACAGGCTTGCCATCTGTGGTTGTCGGCGCACCAGCTGGTTCTGTTTTGTTCAGCGTAGCCGTCTCAGTGGACTCTGCTGCCTTTGGCTGATCGCAGCCTGCAGCAAGAAGTCCAACAATGGCGAAGATTGCCAGAAAGTACTTTGTCATCATGGTGTATCTATATCAGCCTTTCACTCCGATGAGTTCCACATCGAAGATGAGTGTTGCATTGGGTGGGATGACGCCAGGGTAACCATTTTCGCCATAGGCGAGATGTCCTGGAATCACGAGCTTGCGCTGTCCGCCGATTTTCATGCCGGCAACGCCTTCGTCCCAGCCCTTGATAACACGGCCGCCGCCGAGTGGAAACTCGAATGGTCCACGACCACGACTGGAGTCGAACTGTGTGCCATCCGTGAGGATGCCGGTGTAGTGCACTGCAACGGTATTGCCATGCTTGGCTTCGGTACCATCTCCTACCACGATGTCAGCGAACTGCAGACCGCTTGCGGTGGTTGTCAATGCGCTTTCATCGATGGGTGTGGCTTCCGGATATGCATCCCCGGACACACTAAGCAGCTGGACATCGAAAGTGAGGGTGGCGTTAGGTGGAATAACTCCGGGGAAGCCTTGATCGCCATACGCGAGGTTGCCTGGAATCACTAGCTTGCGCTTGCCACCGATCTGCATCCCGGCAACGCCTTCGTCCCAGCCCTTGATCACCATTCCGACACCGAGGGTGAACTCGAATGGCCCGCGGCCGACCGAGCTGTCGAACTGGGTTCCATCCGCGAGGACACCTGTGTAGTGGACGGAGACATTTTGGCCCTTTGCGGCGGTTGGTCCCTGCCCGATGGTGATGTCTTCGTACTGAAGACCACTGTCCGTTGTAATCATTAAGTGTTGTTCCCGGCACAGGGTGTGAGTATTGAAAACCCTGTTGATGCGTGCAAGTTACCGCAAAAACGTATGCAGCGTCCACCGGCAGCTTCGGATGCTATTAACAAGCCGTCCGTCTTGCCCATTTCATTACAAAATTATCCTAATTCTGCTTCCGGGTTAGCACCTCTGTTCCGAGTTGTCATGAAGGGAACCATCCATAAGATTCACAGGTAGAATGCACTAAGGTAGGGTTGAACAGTATGGCAGTGGATGAAGCGACAAAGAAGCGCATAGATGCCTGGATTAAGGCTGAAGGCCGCAATGATTTTGGGGACCCAAAGGGAACCAATTATGCGGGTGGCACCCCTCTGTTCGACATGCGAACCGGGCGTACCCGTGACCGCTACGACTATATCCTTGAGCGCAACCCTCAATTGAAGCAGGAGCCAGCAGTATGAAGGCTTTGATTCGCAACCTCTTCGTCGCCACCGCCATTGTTGCCGGTGTCGCAAACCTCGCATCCGCACAGTCATCCCCATTGATTGTCGATGTTGCAGACAAGGCATCCAAAGCGGAAATCGCCCAGCTGCAAGCAAAAATCGGCGGCCGCTGGAAACCGAACTCGGTCGTTTCATCGAGCAACCATGTCTATCAAGTCTTTCTGTCTGCCGCTGAGCACGTCAAAGCGCTTGCAGCACTGAAGACAGCCACTAACATCGATGCCTATGACAACGAGCACACCTATCAGCTCGACCCAGATTTTCTGCCTCTGAACCTCCGGCAAAACGGCAAAGTCGCAAACTCTGTTAGTCCTACGTCAACATCCCCAAATGATCCTCGCTACGCCGAGCAGTGGAACTTCCAAATGGTTGGTGCGGAAGCCGCATGGAAGCGCTCCCGTGGAACAGGCGTTGTCGTAGCTGTTATCGATACCGGAGTTTCTGGAACATCCAGTGGCAAGGGACAAGCTTGCCGCGACTTCGGATCCACAACCTTTACGGCCGGTTATGACTTTGTAAATCGTGACACGGACCCATACGATGACCATGGCCACGGAACCCATGTCGCCGGGACCATCGCCGAAGCAACCAATAATTCCGAAGGTGTCGCAGGCCTCGCCTATGGCGCGACCATCATGCCTCTCAAGGTTTTGAGCGCTTCAGGGTCCGGGACCAGCGCCGATATCGCGGATGCCATCCGCTGGGCTGCGGACAAAGGCGCAAATGTTATCAACATGAGCCTTGGTAGCCCCTTCCCGGATGCAGTTATCCGCAGTGCATGTACGTATGCATCCAAAAAGGGTGTCGTCATCGTCGCCGCGGCTGGCAACTCGGGCAAGCAGGGCGTCGGGTATCCCGCAGCCTACTCCGAGTGCATCGCGGTAAGTTCTGTCGGGCCATCCGGTAAGCTCGCAGGCTACTCCAGCTGGGGCAAGCAGGTTGCGCTCGCTGCGCCAGGCGGTGACATCGGTGGCTATTCGGACCGTGATGAGTCCGCGGGCATCCTGCAAAACACCAACCTACCAGTGGAATATGGCGGTCAGGGGGATGGCTACTACGCTTTCCAAGGGACCAGCATGGCAAGCCCTCACGTTGCGGCTGCAGCTGCGCTCGTGATGGCACAAGGCATTAAGGATCCAGCCAAAGTCCGCAAGGCACTGACAGAGTCTGCGGCGAAGGTGACCGGCGGGGATGTCAAGAAGTACGGCGCGGGCATTTTAAATGTCGATAACGCCACGGCGCTTGCTGCGAAGTGGACGGGTCGCTCCGATGAGCTTCCTGAGCCATTTGCGATGATGGTTGCGCAAGACAAGTCGCCAATCGCAAAGCTCAAGGGTCTTCCGATTTCACTGCCAAGCATTGTGATTGCTGTTGTTGGGCTCCTTGCGGCATTGATACGGATCAAGCGTCCCTTCCTCCGCCGCGCATGGGTCAACTTCGCGTTTTCCGTCGTCGGAGCTTCGTTCCTCGTAACGCTGGCCATCGCTTTGGCACCGGTTCCTGAGCTGGTCCCTGTTGCTGTGACGGTGCTTGCTGCACTTCGGATGCTGCTTGCGCGAAGTACGGCAGGTGCCCTTGCGGCAGTTGGTGTCACGATTGGAGCCGCACTCACGCTTGTGAACTTCCAAGTGTCCACCGCAGGCGGCTGTGTGCTTGGGGTGACCTGTGATGCGGAACGGATGATGGGAATTCTCAGCATCATGTCCATTCTGGGAGCCTGTCGTGTGTTCCTGATGGCAACGCATAACAACCGTCAAGGTGCCTGAAATACCTGAATTTTCCTTTGATTGCGGGCATTTTTAAACCCTGTGGTAGGATATGAGGGAACCTGCGTGGATTCCACGCAGGTTTTTCTATGTCTGGACGGGGCGCGACGGGGGGTTGCGCATTCCGCCGCTATCGCATTTAGAGGTATAAAATGCTCCGCAATATCGCCATCATTGCCCACGTTGACCACGGGAAAACGACCCTGTTGGACGGCATGCTCAAGCAGGGAGGCGCCTTCCGGGATAACCAGGAAGTCGCTGAGCGCGTCATGGACCGCATGGATCAAGAGCGTGAGCGTGGAATTACCATTATCTCCAAGCACACTGCAATCCATTATGCAGGTGTAAAGATCAATGTTGTTGATACCCCTGGCCACGCCGACTTCGGTGGTGAAGTTGAGCGCGTGATGCTCGTCGTGGATGCTGTTCTCCTCCTCGTGGATGCCGTTGATGGTCCTATGCCACAGACGCGCTTCGTTCTCGAGAAAGCACTCCAAGCAGGTCATAAAGTCATCGTCGTGGTTAACAAAATGGACCGCGCGGATGCACGCCCTGACTGGGTCATCAATGAAACCTTTGACCTCTTTGCTGAGCTCGGGGCAAGCGATATACAGCTGGAGTTCCCAGTTGTCTACGCGACGGCACTTGATGGCAAAGCATCCCTCGACTGGGATGCATCTCCTGGCGAGACGCTGGTTCCGTTGTTCCAGACCATCGTGGACCACGTTGCTCCACCAAAGGTGACTGGCACGAACTCGGATGACCTTCAGGCGATGATTTCGACCATCGATGTCGATGCACACCTTGGCCGCCTCGGTATTGGCAAGGTCTTCTCCGGTGAGCTGAAGCCAAACCACACGGTTACGGTTTTCCGCCGGGATGGCACCAAGTATTCCGGGCGTGTTCAGAACGTCTATGTCTACGAGGGTCTGAAGCGCACTCTGGTTGATGCTGCCGTTCCTGGCGACATCATTGCTGTAACCGGTATTCCGGATATCACCATCGGTGAAACCATCGCCTTCGGTGAAAACCCAACCCAGCTGCCTCCTCCAACCGTGGATGAGCCAACGCTGCAGATGACATTTAGTGTCAACACCAGTCCATTCGCCGGTAAGGAAGGTCTCCACCACACCAGCCGCAAGCTGCGTGAGCGCCTGATGAAGGAACTTGAGTCCAATGTCGCGCTGCGTGTTGAGGAAACCGAATCCTCGGATGCATTCCGTGTCTTCGGACGTGGCGAGCTTCACCTTGCTGTGTTGATTGAAACGATGCGACGTGAGGGCTATGAGCTCCAGGTCTCGATGGCAGAAGTTATCTATCGTGATTCTCCAAAGGGCCGAACAGAACCGTTTGAGCGTGTTCTGATCAGCGTCCAGGATGAGTACGTTGGTGCAGTCGTCCAGACACTTGGCGAGCGCAAGGGTGAGCTCCAGGACATGCGTCCTAACGATAAGGGTGGCACCCGCCTCGAGTTTGTTATTCCAACGCGTGGTCTTCTCGGCTTCCGTGGGATGTTTATGACGCTTACCCGTGGTACCGGCGTTATGAGCACCATCCTCGAAGGTTACAAGCCTTTCGCTGGTGAAATGGACAAGATTCGCCGTGGATCACTGATCGCATCCGATAGCGGCCAGACTACGACCTTTGGTCTCGCAAATGCTGAAGAACGTGGGATTTTGTTCATCCCAAGTCAGATGCAGGTCTATGCAGGCATGATTGTCGGCAAGCATCAGCGTGAAGGCGACCTCGTTGTCAATGTCTGTAAAGTCAAGCAGCTGACGAACATGCGTAGCTCGACATCCGATGTTGGTATTCGTCTGACGACCCCAACGACGATGAGTCTTGACCGTAGCCTTGAGTACATCGGCCCGGATGACCTCGTGGAAGTCACTCCAAAGAGTGTCCGGATGCGTAAGAAGGAACTGGATGCAGGAATGCGCCGCCGCTCTGAAAAGCGCGGTGATTAGGAGTCCCGCAGGGGGACAGTGAAGGTACACTGTGGTGGTTAGGCCACCACAGTGGCCGTTTTTTTGTGTCGGGAGAAGTAGGCTAAACCCATGAAGATGCAAGAGTTTCAGGCAAAGGATCTGCTCCGCAAATACGGAGTTCCAACGCCCAAGGGAATCGTTTGTACAACAGTAGAAGAAGTTGCTGCTGCTGCTACCGAGCTCGGTGGAGCTGCAGTCGTCAAAGCGCAGGTTCTCGCCGGTGGACGTGGAAAAGCTGGTGCTGTCAAAGTTGGCAAAACACCGGAAGCATGTGCTGAGTTCGCAGGTAAGATCCTGGGCACCAAGCTCTATTTTGAGCAAGCCAAGAGCGATCTGCACATCGGAACCGTTCTTGTAGAAGAGCTGCTTGACATCGCCAAGGAATACTACGTCGGCGTCGTTGTCGACCGTGATTCCCAGCGCAATGTTCTGATTGTCAGCTCCCAAGGCGGCATGGACATCGAAGAAGTCGCACACCACCACCCGGATGCCATCGGACGTCTCCCGATTGACCCGGTAACCGGTCTGCGCGACTATGACATCCGCCACGTAGCAAAGCTCGGTGGAATTCCTGCAAGTGAGCTCCCGCAGCTCGCTCCTTTCCTTCGCTTGCTGGTCAAGGCTGTGATCGAAGGCGATGGCACCCTCGCTGAAATCAACCCGCTTGTTGTGACATCCGCAGGCGAATTCATCGCTGGCGATGCCAAAATCGAAATCGATGACAACGCGATGTACCGTCATCCAGACTTCGCTGCGCTTGTTGGCGAATCGGATGAAATGGATGATTACGAGAAGGAAGCACGCCGCCGCGGTATCGCTAACTACGTCCACCTGGATGGCAATGTAGGCATCATCGGCAACGGTGCTGGCCTCGTCATGGGAACCATGGATGAAGTGAAGCGTGCTGGTGGAATTCCTGCAAACTTTCTCGATATCGGTGGTGGAGCCAAGGCTGAGCTCGTCCGCAATTCGCTGGACCTCGTCCTCTCTGACCCAAATGTCAAGGGTGTGCTGATCAACATCTTCGGTGGAATCACCCGTGGAGATGAAGTCGCAAAGGGCATCATCGAAGGCTGTGCATCCCTCGATATCAAGGTCCCCCTGGTTGTCCGCCTCGCAGGAACCAATGCCGAAGAAGGCCTTGCATTGCTCAAGGACACAGACCTGATTCCTGCAGCTACGATGCAGGAAGCCGCACAGAAGATTGTCAGCCTGGTCGGAAACGACTAGACACGCTCAGGCCGCATTAGAGGAGATACCGATATGGCAAAGTGGGAATACACCATCCGAACGACGACCGGCGAAGACATGGATGAAGACATGGAAATGATGAATGAGCTCGGCGCTGAAGGCTGGGAGCTTCTGCAGGTCGTAAACACCGAGGTGTTTGTGGATGCCGATAACGGTCAAGAAGAAGGCCAGGACTCTGAAGTCGTGGAAGTTCTCTTCAACTACTTCTTCAAGCGGTCAATCGATTAGCATAAGAGGATAAGCAATGTCGATTTTGATTAACAAAGATACCAAGGTTGTCGTCTCCGGCATCACTGGACGGGAAGGCACCTTCCATAGCGGCCAGATGCTTGCTTACGGAACACAGGTTGTTGCAGGTGTAACTCCAGGCAAGGGTGGCCAGACATGGACATCCACCTGCGGAACCTACACCGTCCCCGTCTTTGACACCGTCAAGGAAGCTGTGGATGCGACCGGCGCAAATGCACACTTTGTTGTGGTTCCGCCACGCTTCGCTGCAGAGTCCATCGTTGAGGGTGCCGCAAGCGGCGTCGAGCTCATCGTCTGCATCACGGATGGCATTCCACAGCAAGACATGGTCACCGCAACCGATTACATCAAGCGCACCAAGGGAGTCAAGGTCATCGGGTCCAACTGCCCAGGCCTGCTCTCCGTAGACCAAGCGAAGATCGGTATCATCCCGCAAAACATCTTCACCGCAGGTCCTGTCGGATTGGTTTCCCGCTCTGGCACCATGACCTACGAAATCGTGGATGCTTTGACACGTGCAGGTATTGGACAGACAAGTGCTGTCGGTATCGGTGGCGACCCAATCCTTGGGATGCGCTTCGTGGATGTCCTTGCAGAGTTCGAAAAGGACCCTGAGACCAAGGTCGTCGTGATGGTGGGTGAGATCGGCGGCTCTGATGAAGAAGCTGGCGCAGAATTCATCAAGACCATGACCAAGCCTGTCATCGGCTTTATCGGTGGACGCTCCGCACCTCCAGGCAAGCGCATGGGCCACGCGGGCGCAATCGTCAGCGGCAACAGTGGCTCCGCCGAGAGCAAGATTGAAGCGCTCAATGCAGCGGGTGTACCAGTTGCAGACTCGACCAGTGAAATCCCTGGTCTGGTCAAGGAAGCGCTCGCAAAGCTCGGCTAGTGCCGGCTGCGTGAACGAAACCATAATGGGGTGGCAGAAATGCCTCCCCATTTTTTCGTGTTTCTAGGATCGCATCCGCGA
>Ga0255117_1000542_pt1 | contig 11730 bp, 10 predicted proteins | sample Law_Atlam_RepA_8_2_FD_188583 | JGI IMG/M metagenome (GOLD analysis project Ga0255117, IMG submission 188583) | Freshwater microbial communities from St. Lawrence River, New York, United States - Law_Atlam_RepA_8h | ecosystem: Environmental > Aquatic > Freshwater > River | place: USA: New York...
TGGTCAACACATTGCGCGGGATTCTGAAATATTCAACAGTTCTGGCCAGCGCGAAACTATTGGGCGGAATGATGCAAACTTCGGAGTGAATGTCGACAAAGCTTTTTTCATCAAAATTTTTCGGGTCAACCACCGTGCTGTAAATGTTGGTGAATACCTTGAATTCAGGGGCGCATCGAATGTCATATCCATAGCTGCTGGTGCCGTAGCTGACAATTTTTTCACCGGCTGCATTGACACGAATTTGTCCTGGCTCAAACGGCTCAATCATGCCGGTTTGCTCTGCCATGCGACGTATCCATTTATCGCTTTTGATGCTCATAAAACTGCCTTTCACCTAATGGGTGGATTGTAGTTTGGCGGTATGGGCCCAAAACTCAAGGCAATGAACCCACCACGCCTTTGACCAGAAAGCGCATCTTGGCAATTTGCTCATCGCTCATCACTTGCCCTTGCGCCAGCACCACGCCGTCTTGGTTATCAAAGATTGGGCCGGTAAATGGCTGCAAACTGCCCCTGGCCAAAGCACGCTGCAGGCGCAAAACCTCAGCTTGCACCCGCTTGGGAAGACGCGGACCAAAAGCCTCAACCTTGATCATGCCCTCGCGAACACCGCCCCATGTCTGAGTACTTTGCCAGTCACCACGAATCACATCCAAGGCCCGGCGACTGTAATAGTCGCCCCACACATGCGTGACAGCCAGCAGTTGCGCTTGCGGCGCCACATGTCGCATGTCCGAGTGGTAAGCAATAGCCATTTTTCCTTTTTCTTGCGCAGCCACCATGACCGCGTCTGAAGCGGTGTGAAACGCCAACACATCGGCCTTTTGATTCATCAATGTGATGGCAGCCTCGCGTTCACGCGCCGGATCGAACCAGGTATCCAACCAAATCAATTTGACGGTTGCATTGGGGTTAACCGACCGCATACCCAATGCGAAAGCATTGATACCTTGAATGACTTCAGGAATAGGAAAACTCGCGACGTATCCTGCAACACCGCTCTTACTGACTCGGCCGGCAGCAATTCCTGAAAGAAAGCGGCCTTCGTAATATCGTGCGTTGGCAGTAGCGACATTGGGTGCGGTTTTGTAACCAGTGATGGATTCAAATTTAATTTCTGGGAAATCGGCGGCCACCTTGAGCGTGGCCTCCATATAGCCAAAACTTGGCGTGAATATCAACCCAACACCTTGTTGCGCCAAGTCACGGATGACACGTTCAGCGTCGGCACCTTCAGACACATTTTCGACAAACTGCGTTTGCACTGAAATGCCTTGTTTTTTCAAATTAGCCTCTAGGGCCAATCGTCCCAATTCGTGTTGATGCACCCACCCCGCAGGCAGGCGGGGCGTGACATACACAAAACCAACCTTGAGCGGCGTTTTAGATGGCCCGGTAGTTTGTGCAAATGTGGAAGTGAAAAACAAAGCAAACGCACACAGCGCCGCGATGAGGTTTTTGTACATGGTGTTCCTCGACATGTCCCCATTGGGGCGAAAACTGATTGCTACAAAGCGATCAGGGCAAAAAAAACGCGCTGTGTGAAGCGCGTTTTTCAGAATGGCGGAGTGGACGGGACTCGAACCCGCGACCCCCGGCGTGACAGGCCGGTATTCTAACCAACTGAACTACCACTCCTGGTAGATAGCTTTGTTTCAACTGACGCTGAAACCAAGTGCTACAAACTTGGCGACCCTACGGGGATTCGAACCCCGGTACTCACCGTGAAAGGGTGATGTCCTAGGCCTCTAGACGATAGGGTCAAAACCTGGACGCTCGATATTCTGGTGGAGGTAAGCGGGATCGAACCGCTGACCTCTTGCATGCCATGCAAGCGCTCTCCCAGCTGAGCTATACCCCCGGCAAACATCGAGTCCACGATTATAGCCAGATATTTTTCATCCTTTGAGGCGTGAAAAAATCTCTTCTCGAGGAAACAGAGAAATCACGGCATCAAGCGATGGGGTTTGAGGCGTGCCCAACAATAAAACACGCACCGGCATGGCCAGCTGAGGCATTTTCAAACCTTGAACTTGCAACACGTTTTTAAGCACCATAGAAATAGACGCTTTGTCCCACTCGCACACCTGCAAACCTTCAACCAGTGCTTGCAATGCCGGCCGAATGGCAGATGTCACATGTTGGGCAAGGTCTGAAGGGCTTGGCGACACGGATTGGTAAAAACGCACCGCCCAATCAGCCAACACCTTGGTGGTGTCGCATCGGTCTTTAAACAACTCACAAATTTCTGCCAGGCGCTGGTCGGTCGTGATTCCTTGTGCCAACAAATGGGATTGCACAATGTCAGCCAATGCGGAGCCGGGCATGGCTTTCAAATGCTGCGCATTGACCCAACGCAATTTGGCTTCATCAAATTGCGCCGCGCTTTTACCCAAGTGGTCTAAGTTGAACCATTGCACAAACTGTTCGCGCGAGAATATTTCATCGTCTCCATGGCTCCAGCCAAGACGAGCCAAGTAGTTGACCATGGCCTCCGCTAAAAAACCCTCGTCACGAAATTCGGTAACAGCTTTGGCGCCGTTGCGCTTGCTGAGTTTTTCACCTTGCTCATTGAGCACCGTTGGCAAATGCGCATAGACCGGCGGTTCATGTGCCAACGCTTGAAAAATATGAATTTGTCGAGGTGTGTTGTTGACATGGTCATCGCCACGAATGACATGGGTGATGGCCATGTCAATATCATCAACAACGACGCAAAAGTTGTAGGTGGGCGTACCGTCCGGGCGAGCAATGACCAAGTCATCTAACTCGAGGTTGCTGATTTCAATCAGACCTTTGACTTTATCGTCCCATGTCACAGTGCCAGTCAGCGGCGTTTTAAATCGCAACACGGGCTTGATGCCAGCCGGTACCGCAGGCAAGGTTTTGCCAGGCTCAGGACGCCAAGTTCCGTCGTAACGCGGTTTTTCCTTGGCAGCCATTTGGCGTTCACGCAATGCATCCAGTTCGCTCACGCTCATGTAGCACGGGTAAACAAACCCACGGTCTTGCAATTGCGAAAGCACTTGCTTGTAGCGGTCCATGCGCTGCATTTGGTAGAACGGGCCTTCATCATGCGTGAGCCCCAACCAAGACATGCCTTGCAAAATCACCTCAACTGCTTCTTGTGAAGAACGATCGACATCGGTGTCTTCAATGCGCAAAATGAACTTACCGCCAGTGGCTCTGGCAAATGCCCACGGGTAAAGCGCTGAACGAATATTGCCAAGATGGATAAAGCCTGTCGGCGAAGGCGCAAAGCGGGTACGTGTGCTCATGCTGTGGCCTTGATCTGATCTAGCCCACGGGACAAATCGTTTTTCAAATCATCGAGATGCTCCAGGCCAACGGCCACCCTCACTAAACTTTGTTGGATACCAGCCAACTGCCGATTGGCTTCAGTCAAGCGCCCGTGCGATGTACTGGCAGGATGGGTGATGATGGTTTTCACGTCGCCCAAATTGGCGGTAATAGACATCAACTGAGTGCTGTCAATGACTGTAAATGCGTTGCTGCGGCAATGCACAGGGTCGGCACCCACCACATCAAACGACAACACCGGACCGCCCTTGCCAGACTGTTGCGCCATGGCCAGCGCATGTTGCGGATGAGAACTCAGGCCAGGGAAATGCACTTTGGCTACTTTGGGGTGTTGCTCTAACCATGTGGCAAGGGCCAAGGCTTGATCTGACTGCGCTTTCATTCGCAGGGACAAGGTTTCCAAACCCTTGAGTACGACCCAGGCATTGAAAGGCGACAGGCTCATACCTGCACTGCGCATCACAGGAATAAGTTTTTCACTGACCATGGATTGCGAGGCACACAAGGCACCCGCAACCACACGGCCTTGACCATCAAGGTATTTGGTGCCCGAATGAACAATCACGTCAGCGCCGAAAGCAATCGGCGTTTGCAAAGCGGGGGTACAAAAACAATTGTCGACCGCCAGCACCGCATTGGCAGCATGCGCAATATCGGCCAATGCACGTATGTCACAAACTTCAGTGAGTGGATTGGTCGGCGTTTCGGCAAAAAGCAATCGGGTGTTGGGTTGAATGGCCTGCTTCCACTCAGCCATATCGGTCTGTGAAACAAATGTGGTTTGAACACCAAACTTGGCAAATTCAGTGCTGAGCAACTTGTGCGTGGACCCAAACACAGAATGCGAGCACACTACATGGTCACCACTTTTGAGCAATGCCATGCACAACAATAAAACGGCCGCCATGCCGCTGGAGGTACCCACACACGCTTGTGCCCCTTCAAGAGCGGCCAAGCGTTTTTCAAAACTGGCAACTGTCGGGTTGGTAAACCGGGAATAGATGTAGCCGTCTTGTTCTCCGGCAAAACGGCGAGCAGCGGTTTCACTGTCAGGTTGGACAAAGCTACTGGTTAAAAACAAGGCCTCGGAATTTTCGCCATACTGGGATTTATCAACCGCAGTGCGAACTGCCAAGGTTTCTTTGTGAAAGTGTTCGGGATTTAGAGAGTCAGTCATAAAAGGTCAACGTACATCAGCATTGGGTAAAGCAAGGCGGGAATGGTCTGCAGTATCTTCTTCAACACCAACTCGGTGCTGACCCAAGCGAGTGATATCTTCAACGCTCACATCGCCAGTGATGTAGACGCCGTCAAAACAAGATGCATCAAAGCCATGGATAGTTGGAGCGCCTGGCAAGGCAGCACGTTTGACGGCATCAAGCATAGGCGCAATGTCTTGGTAAATCAGCGCATCGCATCCAATCAATTCGCGCACTTGCTCGATGCTTCGACCAAATGCCACCAATTCTTCAGAGGTAGGCATGTCAATCCCATAGACATTGGGATAACGGACAGGTGGCGCAGCGCTTGCCAAATAAACTTTTTTAGCGCCAGCATCACGCGCCATTTGCACAATCTCTTTACTGGTGGTTCCACGCACAATGGAGTCATCGACCAGCAATACGTTGCGACCTTTGAATTCACTGACGATGACATTGAGCTTTTGGCGCACGGAACGTTTACGCACCGCCTGGCCGGGCATGATAAATGTGCGTCCCACATAACGGTTTTTGACAAAGCCTTCGCGGTAAGGTTTGCCCAACAAATGCGCCAATTGGGTGGCACTCGGTCGACTGGATTCAGGAATGGGAATCACCACATCAATGTCAGAGGGTGGCACAGTGGAGACCACGCGCTTGGCAAGTGACTCTCCCAAATTTAACCGCGCCTGATACACCGAAATACCGTCCATGGTTGAGTCTGGGCGCGCCAAATACACGTATTCAAAAATACATGGCATCAAACGGGTAGCGTTGGCACATTGGCTGGCATGTAAGTTCCCTTGCATATCAATGAACACGGCTTCACCGGGCGCGACATCTCGCACAAACACATGACCGGTGCCTTCCAGCGCTACCGATTCGCTGCCAACCATCCACGTGCCATCGCTGCCTTGGCCCAAGCACAAAGGACGAATGCCAAAGGGATCGCGAAAAGCCAACAATCCGTGCCCAGCAATCATGGCAATCACCGCATAAGAGCCTTTGATTCTTTGGTGCACACCAATGATGGCAGTAAACACATCCACCACTGCCAGGGTATTGCCACGTGTGGTTTTTTCAAGCTCGTGTGCGAGCACATTGAGCAATACCTCGGAGTCACTTTCTGTGTTGATATGGCGGTGATCGGTTGAAAACAATTCAGCCTTGAGCGCATGCGCATTGGTCAAATTACCGTTGTGCACCATCACCAAACCAAATGGCGCATTCACATAAAAAGGTTGCGCTTCCTCTTCGCTGTAGGCGTTGCCTGCTGTCGGGTAACGCACCTGCCCGAGTCCGATATTGCCGGGTAAGGCCCGCATGTTGCGTGTACGAAAAACATCGCGCACCATGCCCTTGGCTTTTTGCATGAAAAACTTGCGATCCAATTGGGTGACGATGCCGGCAGCATCCTGACCGCGGTGCTGTAGTAACAGCAAAGCGTCATAGATCAATTGGTTCACATGCGAAGGACTGACCACCCCCACTATGCCGCACATCAAGTCACCAACCTTTCCAATGGCGCCGGCAAGACCGGCTTTAAATACACAAGCAATTGATGAACCGACTGGGCAACCTGAGAATCCACCCAAACCTCTGCCAGTCGCCAAGGTGTGAGTCCGACCAATACGGCAATGGCCATCCACATGATGGCTGCACGCGCCAAACCAAACACCGTGCCCAGCATTCGATCCGCCAATCCCAGACCTGCAAGTGACAACAAACGCTTCAACACACTGCCAATCAATGCCATCACCAGCATGACCAACAGAAAAATCAATACCCAAGCAACGGCCTCGCGCATGCCTTGGGCCCAAGCAGGCAAAGGCAATTCACGGCTCCACTCGAAGGCGTATCGGCTACAAACCACAAATCCCAATACCCAGGCCAAAAGCGCAAAAAATTCTTTGACCACTCCGCGCCAAAATCCCAAGGCACCTGACAACAACATCAGGCCGATCAACACCCAATCAACAGCATTCATTCCCTAGAGCGTCAGCACCACCGCACTCAACTGCAGCGACTTGGTTTTATTGATGATTTTTTGGGCTTCTTCGCGTGTGGCAAACGGCCCAGCACGCACACGGGTGCGTTTGCCCCTCAGAGGTTTGTGCAATATGTATGTAAGTTTTGACGCCAGATTTTTCAAGCTTGCTGCGGATATCCTTGACCTTGGCTTCATCCGAAAAAGCACCAAATTGCACAATAAAACGCTCTGCAACCGTTTCTTTGGCGGTCGGTTTAGCGGCATTGGCAGCATCTTTGGGCGCGGTCGCCGTTTTCTCTGGTTCTGATTTGGGCTTGGGGTCTGGCGTTCTCACGTCAGCCACCGAAGGCTCAGATGCAGTCGGTGTATCCACGGGCGCAGAGGATTTTTTGCTGTCCTCAGCCACCACTTGCTCGTTGCTGCTGACGGCTTCTGAAGTAGGGACCTTGGCATTGACCAATTCATCTGGAATAGCAACGCTTGGCGGTTGCGACGGACGCACCGCATCCCTGTCAGGCATATCGATTCGAATGTCTGCTGCCATATCGCGCGGTTTGGTATCAAAAACCAGCGGAAAACCCACCACTGCAATTACGACCAGCACGGTAGCGCCAATGAGTCTGTGACGCGCTTGTTTGCGCAGGCTGTCCATGCTTTGTGCGTCATCTTTGTTGGATTCGGCGGGCGACGAGTTGGAAGCGCGGGACTTGAAAAAGGCCATGGGCAGGTTCAGGTGGGTGAAGCAGCGGGTAGACGGCCTTCAATACCGTGCTGTAAAACCCCGCCAACAGTGAAAAACGAACCAAAGACAAGAATTCTATCAGCGGGGTCAGCCGCAATTAAGGCCTGGTTCATTGCTTCAGAGGGCCCACTGCACAAGCTAGCAGTCGCTGTTGCAGCCGGCTTCAATGACTGCCAGACATCTTTCAAGGCTTGCGCGCTGGCCGCTCTGGGCGTGGGCAGGTCGCAAAAGTACCAACATTCCACCAGCGGCATCAAGCGCTGCAGCAGTCCCGTGAGATCTTTGTCAGCCATAGCGCCCACCACCGCATGGGTGCGGGGATAAAACCCCATGGCGTCCAAGTTGTGTGACAAAGCAGCCGCTGCATGCGGGTTGTGCGCGACATCAAGCACGATAGCCGGTTGCCCCGGCAATAATTGAAAACGCCCCGGCCAAGTCACCAACGACAATCCCGCGCGTATGGCTTGCGCCGTGACTGGCAACTGCGAACGCATGGCCTCCATCACAGCAATCACACCTGCCGCGTTCAATAGTTGATTGGCACCGCGCAAGGCAGGATATGCCAAGCCACTGTAAGTGCGGCCACGAGCGCGCCATGTCCATTGCTGGTTATCGCCAGAAAACTGCACATCCTTCATCACCTGCCAGATATCTGTTTGCAATTTGCCGGCATGCATCAAGAGGGAATGGGGGGGGGAAGGATCGCTGATTACCACCGGTTTTCCCACACGCATGATGCCGGCTTTTTCAGCGCCTATGGTTTCTCGGTCTGGCCCCAGTAATTCCATATGGTCCAGGTCGACGCTGGTGATGACCGCACAGTCTGTGTCAATCACGTTGACCGCATCAAGGCGACCGCCCAAACCGACTTCCAGAATCACAACATCCAACTTGGCAGATGCCAAGCAACTGAATAAGGCCAAACTGGTGAACTCAAAATAACTGAGCGTGACCTCGCCTCTGGCTGCCTCAACCCGCTCGAAATGCCCAACCAAATCAGCCTCGGCCACAGGTTGACCGTTGATGCAGCAACGCTCTTGAAAGTACACCAAATGCGGCGATGTATACAAACCCGTTTTGTAACCAGATTGTCGGTAAACAGACTCCAGCATTGCGCAGGTAGAGCCTTTTCCGTTGGTTCCGGCCACGGTAATAACCGGGCAACCAAATTGCAAACCCATGGTTTTTGCCACCACAGCGACACGATCAAGCCCCATCTCAATGGTTTGCGGGTGCAAGCGCTCACAATGGCTGAGCCAATCATTTAAATTCATAAATATGATTGTCCCTCAAAGCACGCAAAACCCTGTCAACCCCATGGCTTGCATTTTCGTTAGAGTGTGGGACATCATGCATAAAAGGAACCTGCCCATGAAAAAACTCATCAGCGTTTTGGGTTTATTGCCCGTTTGCTTCTTTCCCACATCACACGCTCAGGAAGTCGGGCGGGTCATTTCTTCGGTGCCCATCATCCAACAAGTCGCCGTACCTCGCCAAGTCTGCACACAACAACAAGTCACTTCACAGCCCAGCAAGTCTGGTGCCGGCGCCCTCATGGGTGCCATAGCTGGTGGCACTGTCGGTCATGCCATTGGTCGCGACGGGCTTGGCACAGCAATTGGCATATTTGGTGGCGCTATTTTGGGTGACAAGATCGAAGGTTCGCCTCCGCCAGAGGTCAAAACCGTTCAAACATGCAGCACCCAAAATTTTTATGAGAACCGCACCATGGCTTACAACGTAACCTACGAATATGCGGGCAAACAATACATGGTGCAAATGCCGCAGGATCCAGGCCCCACTGTTCGGCTGCAAATTACTCCCGTGGTGTCGAACAGTCCTAACTACACCTACCCCCCCTTACCGGCCGCCAGCGCTGTGCCACCACCGGGATCAGCACCACTAAGCTGGTAATTCTTCGCTCTCCTCACCAAAGCCGCTCACTTCGAGCGGTTTTTTGCTTTCAGGGCATGGCCTAGAATCCCGCCTTTGCTTACTCACGGTATGTTTCATGCGTAAAAACACAACAAAATCAGATACAGCCAAAGCACCTCAACGCGTGGTGCTGGCCTATTCAGGCGGCCTAGATACCTCCATCATCCTCAAGTGGCTGCAAGACGAATACCACTGCGAAGTGGTCACTTTCACCGCCGATATCGGTCAGGGTGAAGAAATTGAACCGGCGCGCGCCAAAGCCATCAAAATGGGCATCAAGCCGTCAAATATTTTTATCGAAGATTTGCGTGAAGAATTTGTGCGCGATTTTGTCTTCCCCATGTTCCGCGCCAACGCTTTGTATGAAGGCGAATATTTACTGGGCACTTCCATCGCCCGCCCCTTGATTGCCAAACGCTTGGTGGAAATTGCCCGCAAAACCAAGGCCGACGCGATCAGCCACGGTGCCACCGGCAAAGGCAATGACCAGGTACGTTTTGAGCTGGGCGCTTATGCATTGATGCCTAACGTGAAAATCATTGCACCGTGGCGCGAGTGGGATTTACTCTCTCGCGAAAAACTCATGCGCTATGCAGATCAGCATGGCATACCGGTTGACGGTGCCAAGCGCAAAGGCCCCGCGCCGTATTCCATGGACGCCAATTTGCTGCACATCAGCTATGAAGGCGGTATTTTGGAAGACCCGAACTACGCGCCGGACGACAGCATGTGGCGCTTGACGGTCAGCCCTGAAAAAGCACCGAACAAACCGCAAATCGTCGAACTCACCTACAAGCACGGCGACGTGGTGGCGATTGACGGCGTGCGTATGTCACCCGCGAAAGTGTTGGCACACCTGAACACCGTGGGCGGCAAACATGGCATCGGCCGTTTGGACAAAGTGGAAAACCGCTACGTTGGCATGAAGAGCCGTGGTTGCTATGAAACGCCGGGCGGCACCATTCTGTTGTCCGGTCACCGCGCCATCGAATCCATCACCTTGGACCGCGAAGTGCTGGCACTCAAAGAAGACCTGATGCCGCGTTATGCGCGTCTGGTTTACAACGGTTATTGGTTCAGCCCCGAGCGTGAATTGCTGCAAGGTTTGATCGATGCATCGCAAGCCACGGCCAACGGCAAAGTGCGCTTAAAGCTGTACAAAGGCACCATCATGTGTGTGGGCCGCGAAAGCAAAACCGACAGTTTGTTTGACACCCGCATCGCCACGTTTGACGATGACGGCGGCGCATACAACCAGGCCGACGCCGGAGGCTTCATCAAACTGAATGCTTTGCGCATGCGCATTGCCGCTAACCTGAAAAATGAACGCGAAACCAAAACCGCGGCCCGCAAAACACCTGCCAAGAAAAAGGCCTGAACATGACGACCGAACATATACAAGGCGTGAGCATCGCCACCAAAGCCAATGTGTTTTTCGACGGCAAGTGCGTGAGCCACGCCATCGTCACGCCAAGCGGCGAGAAGAAATCGGTAGGCGTGGTGCTGCCCTCTCACTTGACATTCAACACCGCCGCGCCTGAAATCATGGAATGCGTGGCTGGTGCCTGCGAATACAAACTCGCTGGCTCTGAAACATGGCAACACAGCAATGCCGGCGATGAATTCAGCGTAGCCGCAAATTCATCGTTTGAAATCAAAGTAGCCGAGAGCTACCACTACATTTGTCATTTCGGTTGAGAAGATTGAGTCAGTAAAAAAGCCACCCTAGGGTGGCTTTTTATTTGTCTGAAAAAATCACGCCGCTATCAAACGGCGTTTGGCGTATTCAAATTCACGTTTAAATTGCGCGATCAAATCAGCGGTGCTCTGCACTTTGTCAATCACGCCGATGCCCTGCCCGCAACCCCAAATGTCTTTCCATGCTTTGGTTTTATCGCCTGCAAAATTCATTTTGCTAGGGTCACTCTCTGGGAGATTGTCCGGATCCATGCCTGCGCTGCGAATGGAAGGCGCCAAATAATTGCCATGTACACCGGTGAATAAATTGCTGTAGACAATATCATCTGAGTTGCTGTTGACGATGCATTGCTTGTACTCTTCTGCCGCGCGCGCTTCGTCTGTGGCAATAAAGGCTGAGCCTATGTAGGCGAAATCAGCGCCCATGGCCAACGAAGCCAAAATAGCACCGCCACTGGCAATAGAGCCGCTTAATGCCACCGGGCCATCAAACCATTGGCGAATCTCCTGAATCAATGCAAATGGGCTTTTCACGCCAGCGTGGCCACCTGCTCCCGTGGCAACCGCAATCAAACCGTCAGCGCCTTTTTCAATCGCCTTGTGCGCAAATTTGTTGTTGATGATGTCATGCATCACCACACCGCCGTAGCTGTGCGCCGCTTGGTTGATCTCTTCGCGCGCACCCAATGAAGTGATGATCAACGGTACCTTGTACTTCACACACAAAGCCATATCCTCGTCCAAACGCTCGTTGCTTTTGTGAACGATTTGATTGATGGCAAAAGGCGCGGCAGGTTGATCGGGGTGAGCGCGGTTGTGGGCGGCCAATGTTTCGGTGATTT
>Ga0255117_1000545_pt1 | contig 11702 bp, 6 predicted proteins | sample Law_Atlam_RepA_8_2_FD_188583 | JGI IMG/M metagenome (GOLD analysis project Ga0255117, IMG submission 188583) | Freshwater microbial communities from St. Lawrence River, New York, United States - Law_Atlam_RepA_8h | ecosystem: Environmental > Aquatic > Freshwater > River | place: USA: New York...
GTCCAGGGCCCCGGAGAGCACCTGCCCGCATTCCGGACAATGTCGGTAGTCCGAAGGGCTATTACGACTGCAGGCAGGGCAGGTGATCTGGAACGATTTGTTTCTGCGGTGAATCCACAAGTTGCGCAGGTAAGGGATCCACGAGAAGGCCTGTCCCGCGATGAAGACGCTGTCGCGTCTCTGGAGCGCGTAGCTGAGCAAAATCAAGGACCCCACAAGGCTCAGCCACCAGAAGGCCTGCGGAACGACCACGCGTTTTTGGCGCTCGGTGGCATACCACTGGACGAGAAAACGGCTGAAAAAGATGGCGTTACCCACCCATCCGACCACCTTCCAGACATGCCATTCGATCCCCAGAAAACGTCCCTCGATCCACATCAATCCTGAGCCAGCCAACCACTCCATGGACACAGCATGGAAAAGAAAGATGACGTTGGCGCTGAAATTCTTTTGACGGGGGTGGGTCTTTTCCGATAGACAGACCGCTCCTCGGTCGGTGAAACCGATTTTACCCTGAGGTTAACAATCAACGCGGGAGGACTTCGGTCCGCATGAACCGCAACCAAAATGCCTAGCAAACGCTATAAGAAGGCCCTGTCCCTCGTGGACTCCACCAAGGCCTACCCCCTCGCCGCCGCCGTTGAGGTTCTCGCCAAGTTCCCGAAAGCCAAGTTCAACGAGACCATCGATCTGGCCTTCCGCCTTGGGGTTGACCCGAAGCAGTCCGACCAGATGGTCCGCGGAACCACGCCGCTGCCCCATGGCGCCGGCAAAGTTGTCCGCGTCTTGGTGTTCACCAAGCCCGGTGCACCGGCCGAGGCAGCTCGCGAAGCGGGTGCTGAGTTTGTCGGTTTCGAGGACATGATCAAGAAGTGCGTCGAAGGCTGGACTGACTTCGATGTCGCAGTTGCCACCCCTGAGGCCATGACCGAAGTGCGTAAGCTCGGTAAGGTTCTCGGACCCCGCGGCCTCATGCCGAACCCCAAGACCGGAACTGTAACCGACGACACCGGCAAGGCTGTCCGTGAGGTTAAGGCGGGTCGTGTTGAATTCAAGGTGGACAAAGCCGGCAACATCCACGTCCCCGTGGGCAAGGCCAGCTTCACTCCGCTGCAGATTGCTGAGAATGCTCGCACCGTGGTCGAGGCCGTTTATCGAGCCCGTCCCTCGAGCGTCAAGGGTCTCTACGTCCGCAGCGTCACGCTGTCGATGACGATGAGCCCTCCGGTCTCCGTGGAACTCAAGGAATTCGTCTCCGCCTAACCTAAACTTCCCTTACTGCAACATACCATGCGCGCAGAAAAGAAGCTCATCTCGGCGGAATATGTGGCCCGCCTCAACGCCTCGCCGTTTTTCCTGGTCGTCGACTATAAGGGTCTGACCGTCCAGAAATTCACGGAACTCCGCAAGCGCCTGATCAAGGCCGGTGGTGAGGTTCACGTGGTGAAGAACACCATTTTTAGCATCGCTGCCAAAGAAGCCGGTCTGGCTGATTTGTCTGGCATGCTGACCGGTCAGGTGGCCGCGGTCACCGGCAATAAGGACATCGCCGCCGTGGCTAAGGTCATCAAGACCTTCCAGGCCGAGTTCGACAAGCCCAAGCTCAAGTTCGGTGTGCTCGGCAACAAACCGCTTTCCGCTGAGGAAGTGCGTGTGATCGCTGATCTGCCCCCGCTCCCCGAGATTCAGAGCAAGATCCTGGGCCTGCTCCAAGCACCTGCCCAGAAGCTCGTGGCTTTGATCAACACCCCGGGAACTCAAGTTGCCCGCGTCATCGGAGCCTACGCCGAGAAATCGGTCTAGACGTTCGACTCCAATTTTTCACTCTTTTCGTCTCAGGCACGCTGCTTGGGCGGAATTCAACGAAACAATAGTAAATCGTCGGTCCACAGGCAGTGGACTAATTCGGAGCGGCCGCTCTGGCGACGAGACGAAACAAAAGAAAATACCATGGCAGACATCAATAATATCGTCGAAGAACTGAGCAAGCTCACCGTTCTCGAGGCCGCCGAACTGGTGAAGGCGCTCGAGACCAAGTGGGGTGTGACCGCCGCTGCTCCTGTGGCTGCTGCTGCCGCTCCTGCGGCCGGCGCTGCTGCTCCGGTTGCTGAAGTCAAGACCACCTTCGATGTGTGGCTCGCTTCGGTTCCTGCCGATAAGAAGATCGGTGTGATCAAGGCTGTCCGTGAAGTCAAGGCCGGTCTCGGTCTGGCTGAGGCCAAGGCTTTGGTCGAAGGCGCTCCCAAGCTGTTGCTCGAGGGTGCCAACAAGGCTGATTCCGATGCCGCCGCCAAGAAGATCGAAGAGGCTGGTGGTAAGGTTGAGCTGAAGTAATTTTGCAATCCGTGCGTCGGGTGTTACTGTAAAGTTATCCGGCGCACGGTTCTCTTTTCTTCACCACTCCCGCTAGAGTTCTGAAATTTTTCAAGAACTCGGCAAAGTGGCGGCAGGAGTGTCCGCTTTCGGTCAACCTAAGTCATAGGTCACCAGTTTTGTACGGCTTGAAATAGTGTTTCAGTAAGACGAGTTCCGGAGAAGTCGAAAAAGCCTTCACCGGATCTCGTCGTATTGTATTTTATGGCGAAAACAGTCTCCAGGCAGGTGCCGCAGAAATCCCCGAGTCACGAGGTCGCAATGGCAACGAAACAATCCGAGCGAATTAATTTCGGCAAGATCAAGGAAGTCATCGCCCCCCCCAACCTGATCGAGATCCAGCTCGACTCGTATCGCGAATTCCTTCAGTCCAACCTGTCCGCGTCCAAACGCCGGAATCTCGGGTTGCAGGCAGTTTTTACCGAAGTTTTCCCCATAGAAAGCTATGACGGTAAGACAGTCCTAGACTTCCACTCCTACGACATCCAGGAGCCGAAGATCGATTGGTTGGAGTGTCTCCGTGAGGGCTTGACCTTCGGAGCGCCGCTTTACGTCACCTTCCTGCTGAAGGAAGAGAAAGGTACCAAGGAGGAAAAAGTGTTCATGGGCGAAATTCCGCTCATGACCCCCCAAGGCACCTTTGTTATCAATGGTGCTGAGCGTGTCATCGTCAGCCAATTGCACCGCTCGCCGGGTCTGGCTTTCGAGACAACCCAACATCCGAATGGCAAGACCCTCCACAGCTTCCGGATTATCCCGGACCGTGGATCTTGGTATGAGGCCCAGTTCGACACCAGCGACCTCCTTTACGTTTACTTGGACCGCAAGAAACGCCGTCGTAAGTTCCTGACCACCACGTTCTTCCGGGCGCTCTTCACTTTGGCTGAAGCCAAGTTTGATGCCGATCCCAAGACGTCTCCGGACAAGCTCGGTAGCGATGGTGACATCCTGAAGTTGTTCTATTCGATCAAGGACGTCTCCGTAAAGGACGCCGAGAAGATCGAGGAGATCCAGAACATGGTCCTCGTGGAGGACGCTCTCGACGTTGATCGCGGCATTGTGGTGGCCCGTGCCTTTGAGCCGCTGTCCAAAGCGGTCGTCCGCCAGATCGCTGACCTCGGAGTTTCCAAGATTCGAGTGGTGGATACGTCGGTAGACGACGGCATCATCATCAAGTGCCTCAAGAAGGATCCGACCAAGAACGCGGAAGAGGCCCTCAAGGATATCTACCGTCGTCTCCGGCCCGGAGATCCCCCCACTGCGGCCAACGCCAAGGCCCTTATCAAGCGCTTGTTCTTTGATGCCAAGCGTTATGATCTCGGTCGGGTGGGTCGCTACAAGATCAACCAGAAGCTCAACTTCAAGGACAACGGCGAAGACCGTATCCTTCGGGGGCGCGACTTGCTGGAAGCGACCAAGTACCTGTTGCGCCTGAAGAAGGGGCAGGGAAGCGTTGACGATATCGACCATTTGGGAAGCCGCCGCATCCGGACCGTGGGCGAATTGCTCGCCAACCAGTGCCGTGTGGGCTTGGCCCGTACTGAGCGCTTGGTCAAGGAGCGCATGACCTTGTTCGATCAGAGCCTCGACACGATGACGCCTCAGAAGCTCATCAATCCGAAGGCGTTGTCAGCAGTGGTTCGCGACTTTTTCGGTCGCAGCCAGCTGAGTCAGTTCATGGACCAGATCAATCCTTTGGCCGAGTTGACGCACAAGCGTCGTCTGTCTGCTCTCGGGCCTGGGGGTCTCTCCCGTGACCGTGCTGGATTTGAGGTTCGCGACGTCCATCCGTCCCATTACGGTCGTATTTGTCCGATTGAGACTCCCGAAGGACCGAACATCGGCTTGATCGCCTCCTTGGCGACCTATGCCCGAGTCAACGACTTCGGTTTCATTGAAACACCTTACCGCAAGGCCGAGAAGGGTCGCGTGACGGGTCAGTTGGATTACCTTACCGGTGACCGTGAAGAGGGCTTCGTCATCGCTCAGGCCAATTCTCTGCTCGATGACAAGGGTAACTTCGTGGGTGACCGCGTCACCTGGCGTCGACTACATGGACGTCTCCCCGAAGCAGTTGGTTTCGGTGGCGGCCGGATTGATCCCGTTCTTGGAGCACGACGACGCGAACCGCGCGCTGATGGGCTCCAACATGCAACGCCAAGGCGTCCCGCTGTTGGTGACCGAGGCCCCGTTGGTGGCCACGGGTCTCGAGAGCCGAGTGGCTCAAGATTCCCGCGCGGTTATTATCGCCGAGGAGGCAGGTAAGGTGGCCAGTGTCACCGGTTGCCAGATTATCATCACCAAGGATGGCAAGATCCCTGAGGGTAAGAAGAAACTAAAGCATTCTCCCGAGGACAGCGTCTGGATTTATCCGGTGCGCAAGTTCATGCGGTCCAACGCGGCCACCTGCATTAACCAGAAAATCCTGGTTTCCAAGGGTGAATCCGTGAAGAAAGGCCAAGTTCTGGCCGACGGTCCGTGCACTCAAGGCGGCGAGATCGCGTTGGGTCGTAACGTACTGGTCGCGTTCATGCCTTGGAACGGCTATAACTTCGAAGACGCTATCCTGATCTCTGAAAAGATCGTCAAGGATGACATTTTCACCTCCATCCACATCGATGAGTTCGAAGTGGTTGCTCGTGATACCAAGCTTGGGCCTGAGGAAATCACTCGGGATATCCCCAACCTGGGCGAAGAAGCTCTCAGGAATCTGGGTCTCGACGGCGTCATCCGCGTCGGTGCTGAGGTCAAGCCAGGCGACATCCTGGTCGGTAAAATCACGCCGAAGAGCGAAACAGAACTGGCTCCTGAAGAACGTCTCCTCCGAGCCATCTTCGGTGAGAAGGCTGCTGACGTGAAGGACACCTCGCTCAAGGTTCCTTCCGGTACCTACGGCATCGTCATGGATGTCAAGGTGTCGTCCAAGAAGGACAGCGACAAGGTGGTCGGAGGCAAGAAGGACGGCAAGGATGCCCCCCGCAAGGTGGCCAAGGAGATCGAGGACGGCTTCAAGCAGAAGCGTTCCGAGCTACTGGACCAACTGACCGAGGCTCTTTCCAACATCCTCCTGGGCGAGAAGATCCCGCTCGACGTTCTCAATAGTGAGACTGGCGAGATCATCATCCCGGCCAACCGAAAGATCACCAAGACGCTGCTGAAGAAGCTGGCAGATGTCTATGATCGCATCGAGATCGACCCGTCGCCGATCCGCAACAAGATCAGCGAGATCATCAGCCAGTTCAAAAAGCGCTTTGATGAACTGCAGAGCCAGCACGACGAGGAAATGGATCGCGTCGAAGCCGGTGAAGAGCTCGATTCCGGTATCGTCAAGCAGGTCAAGGTCTATGTCGCCTCAAAGCGTAAGCTTTCGGTGGGTGATAAGATGGCCGGACGCCACGGTAACAAAGGTGTCGTCGCCAAGATCGTGCCCGAAGAGGACATGCCGTTCCTTGAAGACGGAACCCCGGTCGAAATCGTGCTGAACCCGCTGGGCGTGCCTTCGCGCATGAACGTCGGACAGCTGCTTGAGACCCACTTGGGTTGGGCTTGCAAACTCCTGGGCATCAAGATCGCCACCCCGGTCTTCGACGGTATTAAGGAGAAAGAAATCCGCGGCTACCTCCGGGAGGCCAAGTTGCCAGAACACGGCAAGGTACACCTCTACGACGGTCGCTCCGGCGAGCGTTTCGATCAGGAGATTGTGGTTGGCTACATCTACATGCTCAAACTCGGGCATTTGGTGGCCGACAAGATCCATGCCCGTGCTGTGGGCCCCTATTCCCTCGTTACCCAGCAACCGCTGGGCGGCAAGGCGCAGTACGGTGGTCAGCGCTTCGGTGAGATGGAAGTCTGGGCGATGGAAGCCTACGGCGCGGCCTTCATGTTGCAGGAACTCCTGACCGTGAAATCCGACGACGTTCAGGGCCGTACCCGCATCTACGAAAGCATCGTCAAGGGCGATAACTCGCTCGAAGCCGGTGTTCCTGAATCCTTCAACGTTTTGGTCAAGGAGATGCAGTCTCTCGGCCTCGACATTAAAGTGGGCTATACCAACCCGGCTGACGCCCCTCAAACCGCCTCGAATGCTTTGGCGGCCTTTGTCTAATCCTTTCGATCATCTGCTGAACGCACACGAACTATGTTGAGCTCCAAGGACACTGCCCGCGAGTTGCTGGGCCTAGACAAGGTTAACCTGGTCGACCACGTCGCGATCCAGGTCGCCTCGCCGGAGATCATACGCTCCTGGTCGAAGGGTGAAGTAAAGAACCCCGAGACCATCAATTACCGCACATTCAAGCCCGAGAAAGGCGGTCTTTTCTGCGAGCGCATTTTCGGTCCCGTGAAGGACTGGGAATGTTCCTGCGGCAAGTACAAACGGATCAAGCACCGCGGTGTGGTGTGCGATCGGTGCGGCGTCGAAGTGACCTTGGCTCGCGTTCGCCGCGAGCGCATGGGCCACATCGAGTTGTCCGTGCCTGTTTCCCACATCTGGTTCTTCAAGTGCATGCCGTCCCGCATCGGTTTGATGCTGGATATGACGGCCCGCCACTTGGAGCGTGTTATCTACTACGAAGACTACCTGGTCATCGACCCTGGCAGTACTGCGTTGAAGGTTCACCAGTTGCTCTCCGAGCACGAGTACCGCGAGGCCCGAACCACCTACGGTAACGACGCGTTCGTTGCCAAGATGGGTGCCGAGGCCGTTCACGGTGCTTTGGCTAATCTCCAATTGGACAAGACCGTGGATGAACTCCAGGTCGCCATGACGGAGACCAAGTCCAAGCAAAACCGAAAGAAGATCTCCAAGCGCATCAAGCTGTTCCAGGGCTTCTCCAAGTCCGTGATGCGTCCGGAATGGATGATCCTGACGGTGCTGCCAGTCATTCCTCCCGATCTGCGCCCGTTGGTGCCGCTCGAAGGCGGACGTTTCGCGACCTCCGATCTCAACGATCTCTATCGCCGGGTTATCAACCGGAACAATCGTCTCAAGAACCTGCTCCAGCTCAAGACTCCGGAAGTCATTATCCGGAACGAGAAGCGCATGTTGCAGGAGGCAGTTGACGCATTGTTCGACAACGGCCGCCATGGTCGCGCCGTGACCGGTGCGGGCAACCGCGCCTTGAAGTCCCTGTCTGACATGCTCAAGGGCAAGTCGGGCCGCTTCCGCCAGAACTTGCTGGGCAAGCGCGTCGATTACTCGGGTCGTTCGGTCATCGTCATCGGGCCGGAGCTCAAGCTGCACCAATGCGGCCTACCCAAGAAAATGGCGTTGGTGCTCTTCGAGCCCTTCATCATTCGCCGCCTGAAAGAACTCGGCTACGTCCACACGGTCCGCTCGGCCAAAAAGATGATCGAGCGTCAGACCAAGGAGGTCTGGGATATCCTCGAAGAGGTGACCCGCGGGCATCCTGTGCTGCTCAACCGAGCACCAACACTGCATCGTCTGTCGGTTCAGGCGTTCGAGCCGGTCCTCATCGAGGGCGAAGCCATCCGAATCCATCCGTTGGTTTGTACCGCCTACAACGCGGACTTCGACGGTGACCAGATGGCCGTGCACGTACCGCTGTCGGTTGAAGCCCAGTTGGAGGCTCGCCTCCTCATGATGGCGCCGCTGAACATTTTCAGCCCGTCGAGCGGCAAGCCGATCATGACGCCGACTCAGGACATCCCACTGGGTTGCTATTACCTCACTGCCGAACCGCGCAAGGCCCGCAAGGAGGGCGAACGCATCGTTCTGTGCGGTTCCAAAGAAGAAGTCATCTTCGCCCAGATGGATGGTGCCTTGAAGACCCACGATCGTGTGCGTCTCAAGAATCCGGACTTCGGCAAGAAGACGGTCTACGGCAATGCGACTGACCGCGTCATTGAGACCACCGTGGGTCGCGTGATCTTCTCGGAGATCTGGCCGCCCGAGCTGGGCTTCGCCAACATCGTGGTGGGCAAGAGCAAGTTGGGTGACCTCATTCTCAACTGCTATAAGACTGTCGGCCACGAGCGCACAGTCACCACCCTCGACAAGCTGAAAGAAATCGGATTCGAGCAGGCGACCCGTGCAGGTGTTTCGATCGGTATCGACGACATGATCGTTCCGACTGAGAAGCAGAAGGAGATCAAGGAGGCGCTTCACCAGATCAGCGAGGTCGAGAAGCAGCACAAGAAGGGCGTCATCACCAACCAGGAACGCTACAACAAGGTGGTCGATATCTGGACTCATTGTACCGATCAAATCGGTTCGGTGATGCTCAAGACGTTGGACGCCAACCAGGGCAAGAAGGAGTACAACCCGGTCAGCCTGATGGTGGATTCCGGCGCCCGTGGTAACAAGGCCCAGGTCCGTCAGTTGGCCGGTTTGCGTGGTCTTATGGCCAAGCCGAGCGGTGAGATCATCGAAAAGCCGATTCTTTCGAGCTTCCGCGAGGGTCTGACTGTTTTGGAGTACTTCATCTCGACGCACGGCGCCCGTAAGGGTCTTGCCGATACCGCGCTCAAGACCGCCGACTCCGGTTACATGACCCGAAAGCTGGTCGATGCAGCCCAAGACGTGATTATTCGCGACGAAGATTGCGGCACCAGCGCCGGCATCTCCGTTCAGTCGATTTACGAGGGCGAGGAAGAAGTGGTGAAGATCAGCGAGCGTGTCGTCGGCCGGTATGCCGCCGAAGACATCTACGATCCAGCCGACCTGAAGAATCGCCTGATTGGTGCTGGTGAGGAGTTCGACGAGATCAAGTCTCGATCGATCGACCGCTCCGGTCTCGATAAGGTGAAGATTCGTTCGGTGTTGACCTGCGAAACGAAGGTCGGCATTTGTGCCAAGTGCTATGGTCGCCATCTCGGCACCGGCAAGTTGGTTAAGAAGGGCGAGGCCGTTGGCATCATCGCCGCCCAGTCCATCGGTGAGCCGGGAACGCAGCTCACAATGCGTACCTTCCACGTCGGCGGCGTCGCGACCGGTACCTACAAGCAGCCCCAGATCAAGGCCAAGCAGGATTCGAAGGTTCGATACAATGATCTGCGCGTCGTTGCGTTGGGCGATGGCAACAACATCGTTCTGAATAAGAATGGTACTGTCAGCTTGCTCGCTCCGGACGGTAAAGAACTCGACACGCATTCCATCGTGGTCGGCTCTATTATCTCCATTCCCGATGGCGGAATGGTCAAGAAGGGCGACGTGTTCATCGAGTGGGATGCATACAATGTGCCCATCATCTCGGAGAAGGCGGGATTGGTCAGGTTCCTCGATATCATCGAGGGCGTGACCATGAAGCAAGAGGTCGATGAGACCACCGGCTCAGAGGACATGGTCATCATCGAGCACAAGGAAGACCTCCACCCGACGGTCATTGTCGAGGACGCCAAGTCCGGAGATCCCCTGGCTCAGTATTCAATTCCCGCCGGGGCTCACTTGGTTGTCTCTGAAGGCGACGAGATCGGTGCCGGTTCACTCTTGGCCAAGACCCCTCGAAAGGCTTCCAAGACTAAGGATATCACCGGCGGTTTGCCGCGTGTTGCCGAATTGTTCGAAGCGCGTCGTCCGAAGGATGCCGCCGAGATCTCGAAGATCGACGGTGTTGTTGATTTCGGATCCTCCATTCGCGGCAAGCGCTGCGTGGTGGTGAAGGACATTCACACCAGCGTGGAAGAGGAGCACCTCATTCCGATCGGAAAGCACATCATCGTCTATAAGGGTGACTTCGTGAAGAAGGGGCAGCAGTTGACCGACGGTCCGGTCGTTCCCCACGAGATCCTGGACGTTTGCGGACCGCACGAGTTGCAGGAGCACTTGGTCAACGAGATCCAGGAGGTCTATCGCCTCCAGGGTGTGACCATTAACGACAAGCACATCGAGATCATCATCCGTCAGATGCTCCGCAAGGTTCGCATCACTGAACCGGGCGATACGCTCTTCCTGTGGAGTGAGCAGATCGACAAGCTTGTCTTTGAAGAAGAGAACAACCGCGTCGAGAAGATGGGTGGTAAACCTGCAGAGGCAGCACCGGTTCTTCTGGGCATCACTAAGGCGTCGTTGGAGACCGAGTCGTTCTTGAGCGCCGCGTCGTTCCAAGACACGACCCGCGTCCTCACCGAGGCGGCGACCATGGGCAAGTTCGACTATCTCCGCGGCTTCAAGGAGAACGTCATCATGGGCCACATCATCCCGGCCGGAACCGGCTACGACCTGCATCGCAACATCAAGGTTAAGATGCTCGTCGAAGTCCCGGAAGATGAACCGACCGTGATGGACATCACCGCCGACCAGTCGCCTTCGGTCGCCTGATCGTTTTGGATTAAGATCTGACAGGGCACCTGGAAACAGGTGCCCTGTTTTGCTTTGTGTGTGCCCAGTCAGGCGCACCTGTTGGTGGGCTAGGAATATTCGGCGAAGAAAGTCAGTCAACCGATCGACCTCAAGTCTCTGTTGCCTGATCAGGATTCTGAACCTTGACGGTGAAACCGGTTGCTTCTCACCGGCCTGAATTCCAGTCTTCGGATTAGCGATCGGATTAAACCCAAGTCCTGCTGCTCCGGATTCCCCCCATGAAGAAGGTATCCCGCTCTTCCCTGAGTCTTGGAGTTGTGCGTCCTCCAGAGCCAACTCCTGCTAGGCCAACTCCAATTCGACGTTTTAAGCCGAGATTCGGTCCCGATCCCATCCCGCAGCCCCTTCTAGGGCGTTTTGGCCTCGGAGTCTCGGCAAGGCTGATCCGTCGCCACAGATCGAGCCCAGTGGAGCGACGCGTGGGAAAAGGTGCTTCGGCCCCGCTGAGATTTGTTTTTATCCGTCGTACGAAAACCGTACGGGGAAGAACCTCTCGCCGCTCCTCAGCCCAAGGGCCCCTGCCGATTCGGATTCAAAAAGCAGTGGGCAAGGGCAAGGTTTCGATGCAGGGGGCCAAGCCTGACCTCTTGTCATTGTTGGAGCCCAAGAGAGGGGCGTCGGCAATTCAGGGATTGCCCTGGGTCCAACATCTAATGGCAGTCCATTTGGACCCTGTGAACATTCCGCAAGGACTGCCCGAGATGCCTCCGATCCTGCTGGAGGGGGATCCCGGGACACTGAATTTACCCATCCTAGAATCGGGCCAGGGTTCCCATGAATTGGCAGGGGCTGCATCGGCGGTGTGGCTAACGGGCTGCGATCCGCGGACATTGCTTCTGGGTTGGGAGGAGCCAAGTCAGCCCTCGGTATCGACAGCTTCCCCAACGGAATGGCGGATTCGTTCGGTCACTGAACCGAATTCCATACTCGCTGCAGGAGCCCTGCCTACGGACCGCCGATTTATTTTCCTTCAAGATCCGCCGCAGGCAACGGGCCATATCGCTGACAT
>Ga0255117_1000547_pt1 | contig 11682 bp, 13 predicted proteins | sample Law_Atlam_RepA_8_2_FD_188583 | JGI IMG/M metagenome (GOLD analysis project Ga0255117, IMG submission 188583) | Freshwater microbial communities from St. Lawrence River, New York, United States - Law_Atlam_RepA_8h | ecosystem: Environmental > Aquatic > Freshwater > River | place: USA: New York...
TTGGGGACTAATTTTCTGGTCATGGACTAATTTTAGGGTATCCCCATCGTTTCTTGAGATTTCATATATAAATCCTAACCAAGATTAGTATTTACCCTAGTCTAATGCGTATTCGTAATCAATTTGGCTTATCTTTGGGCTTAGAATGAATCTCAAAATAAAATTGCGGAGACCCCTATGTTTAATGTTCCAGCTAAGCATCCATCCACCCCAACCAATTTGGTATTTAGTAACATCATCGGCGCGGGCTCGGTCATTCAGGGTGATCAGGCTGTCAAAGGGCACCTACTCATTTCTGGGGAATGTGTTGGCAATGTAAAACTGGATCCCCTTTCAGAAGATACCGTTGTAATCGACACGACAGGCATTTTACGAGGCGATATCGTTTGTAAAAATGCCATTGTGATTGGCCGAGTGGATGGAAATTTAAGAGTAGAGAATCGTCTCGAGATTTATCCAACGGCAGTGGTTAATGGTGATATCCATTATGGCCAGATCTATATTCATGCAGATGCGAGGGTAAACGGGCAACTGACTTGTCTTTTAGAGGAAGCAGTTCCCGAGGTACTTAATGTGGCACTCGAACCGGTTGTGAAAAAATTGAAAGCAGTTTAAGTGCTTATAAGGTTTGATTGCCTCTGTTAAAAATATCGATCTAATATGCCATTGCGATTTATACCCTGGGCCTTAAGCGTTGTTATTGCTGTTCTCACCGGGCTTTACTGCTTTATAGGCCCTGGCGGCCATCTCATTTGGTTGTTGTTTGCATTATTTCTGTTCTTTTCATGGGTTGGATTTCGGGATCTGACGCAAAACCAGCACGCTATTTTGCACAATTACCCATTAACTGGGCACCTACGCTTTTTATTTGAATTCATTCGCCCAGAAATTCGGCAGTACTTCCTGGAGTCGGATAACGAAGAAATTCCATTTTCTCGGGCACAAAGAGCCTTGGTCTATCAGCGTGCCAAGGGTGATTCCGACAAGCGACCATTTGGAACCCTCACTAATATGTATCAACCCAATGTGGAGATACTCTTGCAAAAAGGGAGTCCTTCTGCCTCGCCGGATCTTCATTCCTTGCGAGTGACCGTTGGAGGTAGTTCTTGTACTCAGCCCTATGCCATATCCTTATTTAATATCTCCGCAATGAGCTTTGGTGCTTTATCTGCAAATGCGATCATGGCGTTAAACCGAGGCGCTCAAAAAGGCGGGTTTGCGCATGATACTGGCGAGGGTTCGGTATCCAGTTATCACCGCAAGTACGGAGGCGATTTAATTTGGGAGATTGGCTCAGGATACTTTGGGTGCAGAACGCAGGATGGGCGCTTTGATCCCGAGCGTTTCAAAACAGTGGCTCTTGAACCCCAAGTCAAAATGATTGAAATCAAGCTATCTCAAGGGGCCAAACCGGGGCACGGAGGAGTATTGCCGGCCTCAAAAGTAACTCCTGAGATTGCAGTAACACGCGGAGTTCCTCTAGGGGAAGATTGCGTATCTCCTGCTAGCCACTCTGCCTTCAAGTCTCCTTTGGAATTATGTTTATTCATTCAAGAACTGCGTAACTTGTCGAACGGCAAGCCAGTAGGCTTTAAGCTTTGTATTGGTAATATTGCCGACTGGTTTGCTATTGTGAAGGCAATGCTAGAAAGTAAAATCTACCCCGACTTTATTGTGGTGGATGGCAGTGAGGGTGGAACTGGTGCAGCCCCGGTGGAGTTTGCGGATAATATGGGCATGCCAATGCGCGATGGCTTGCGTTTAGTTCATACATCGCTTGTTGGTGTGGGCTTGCGCGATCAAATCCGAATTGGAGTTGCTGGCAAAATTGTGAGCGCATTTGATATGATGCGCGCACTTGTGATTGGTGCGGATTGGTGTAATTCTGCTCGAGGCTTTATGTTTGCGATCGGTTGCATCCAATCTAGATCATGTCACACCGATCATTGCCCTACCGGCGTTGCGACACAAGATCGTTTGAGACAGTCGGCTTTAAATCCAATGGATAAGAGCGAACGCGTTTATCGTTTTCACCATGAGACCTTACTAGCTTTTGCGGACATGTGTGCGGCCGCTGGAATTAAGTCGCATCAAGAGATCGATGAGGATTTAATTCTGCGCCGCAATCCACAGGGAAAGTTACAGGCTTTGGTAGAACAGCTAATCACAATCCCACCCGGAGCCCTTCTGGGGGATCAGGCTAAACAGATTCTTGATGAGCAAATGCCCAGATTAGGCACGCAGTGGCAAGAGGCTAAGCCTAATGTTTGGTAATAACGCGGCACTATTCTGCTAATTGAATTACCATTCCATCATCATGGTAAAGAAAAAATCCTCCGCAATTCGTTTTCTAGATCCAACTGTCGAGTCATTTGAAACGATCGTTGGTCCAAGAACAGTATTTCGGGGGAATATTGCGGCGTTTGAAAGTATTCGTATTGACGGTAAAGTCATTGGTAATATCGAATCTCCGCCAGGTAGCAATATTACCGTTGCCTTAGGTAGAACTGCCATGGTAGAGGGTGATATCAATACCTATCGAGCGCTCATCGCAGGCAAAGTGAACGGCACTATTTACGCCTCTGAGCGGGCGGAGCTTCATGATGGCGCCGACATTCATGGAGAAGTTATTTACGGTCAAATTGGGGTTGAGCAAGGCGCCAAGTTGACTGGGACGATGTCTAGGATTGATCCAGACGAACAACAAGAGGTATCTGCTGAGGCAATGGAAGTCTTCGAGGCATTTGCTCGTGAAGATGAAGCAAACGAAGAAAAAAAGGGAAGTAATCGAACTTAAATTACTGTTGAGCAACAGCAGTAGTCGGCTTGGTATTTGGCGGTAAATTAGCTTGCCGTGGCATCAATAGAACTTGCGCAGGATTTAAATGACTGCCATTGCGGATAATTTCATAGTGAAGATGGGGCCCAGTTGAGCGCCCCGTTGATCCAACCTCCGCAATAAGTTGACCCTTAGAAACTTGCTCACCGGGCTTAACAAATACTTTTTGAGCATGGGCATACTTACTGATGAAGCCATCCGCATGGCTAATTTCAACATACTTGCCATAAATTGAGTCGGTAGCGACTTTGCTGATCGTTCCATAACCGCTGGCTACAATCCCCGTTCCTGGGCTTGCCTGAAAATCAATTCCCGAATGATGCGCTAAATTTTTAGTGAAGGGGTCAACGCGCATCCCATAATTACTACTCATTGATCCAAATTGTGAAGCCACAGGAACACCAATTGGAAGTTGATTGAGCCAGTCGTATTGCGAAGACCAATCAGTCTTAAATTTTGTAAGAATTAGATTTAATTCTTTTGAACTCAATACAGTCTCATTGAAGTTTTTATCAATCGACTTATTTGGATCAATCTTGAACGTAAACGGTTTAAAAGGTCCGCCGCGAGCACCACTAGTATTTTCAGCTAATTTACTTTTTACTGGGGCAGGGGTAGCAAGGTCGGCAAAGCGATCTTTAAGTGTTTTAAGTTCTGAGATTTTTTCAATCGATTTGGAGAGTTGAGCCTGAAGCCGCTCTAATTCCTCTTTATAGGCAGCATCCAAGGCATCAAGTTCCTCGAAGGTTACCACCCCACCCATCGCCCGGGCGAGGTCTGGTCGGACTTGGAGGGCCATCTTGAAGCCAACGAAATGGATTCCAATACCGCAAAGGACAAAAAAGGTAGCAATTGCAAAGCCGATTTTCATCAATCCCCGAGGGGTGATGTTGAATTTTTGAACCTTAGAAGTGGCTCCAGAAACCCAAATCAGTTGCATGTATTAAGCCTTTTGTTGGAATAGGCCTTATTTTATATGAAAAAATGCTCTTAAATGGTCATAAATTGATCAGAATTTTGCCTAAGTCATTGAAAATTAATTAAAAAAATCTCCTTTATGCTTCATCAACATATTGATATCATTTGGTAGAAATAGGCCTAATTAGCTATAAATGACAAACCAAAACGATATCCCCGAAATCCTAGGCGCAGAATTCACACGAGCACGAGAGCGGGCGGGTTTATCAACGATCGATTTAGCAAAGATGGCCTCATTAACGACAAGTCATGTCGAGCAAATTGAGAATGGTGAGTCGAGTAGTTTTTATTCACCCGCCATTAAGTTTGTGGCGGCTAAGAAGCTTGCCTCATTTCTGGGTCTGCCTGAGACTGAATGTTTTGTGTATCCAGAAGGAGTTGTTACCAAAAGCACAAAAATCCAGGCCGCAGTGGGTGAAGCCGATCTCACCAATAAAGTACACGTCAGTATTGCAAAAGAGAATTTTGATAAGTTATTGCTTGCTACACAGGAACTGGATAATAAAAAATCAAAATTCTATAAAAAACCATCTTTTTATTTCTTGGCGATCCTTTTATTGGCTGGTGTATTTGCCTCCGCATTTGCGCGTGCAGATATTGTGGGCGTGATGCCCGCATACGGTGAGCGGCTCGTAATTACTTCAGAGACGTGCAAATGGGATAACGGTCGAGAAGAGCCCAATTGGCTTTTTGCTTATTTTGAGTCTGCATTTGGAGTGGTCAATCGAGCTTGTTACATACGCTATAACAACCAAATCTGGCTTAGAAGAGCAACGGGGGTGGAGATGGTTTTTCCTGCAGAGTACTTTAAGCAACCCAATGCCAGTGTGGAAACAGTAAAAAATTAATCTTTTTTACAAAAAAACTTAAAGAGTAATTCGCTCATCGTGTCGGGTATAACCCTCTCCCACTGCGAGTTACTAGTGTTCACACTTTGAACCGCAACACCGCCGCCATCAATACTAGAGTAATAACCAATATAAAACTGCTTGAAACTTTCATAACCAGGGCGGCAAAAATAGGAGATATCTTGCAGAACAGAATAAATTGACTCACCGTTAGGCGCATTCATTCTATCTACATAGCTAATCATCTGCCACGTGCTTACTTCCTCAGCGCTGGGATCTTTTACTACCTTGGTGTCTTCATAAAAATAAGAATTACCTAAGTTATCTTTAGAAATAAATACCCATTTGGCATGAACTGGTTGTAGTAAAAGAAGGAAAAGTAGGCCGAGTAGAGCTTTATTCACAATGCGCCACGATTGGTTAAAATTGAAGAATCATTTTACGTTAAGAGATGTATTAATCAATTTTCGATGAAATGAGTCAATCAATAAAAATTGTATGGAGTTATTATGAACATTTTTTGGAGCCTATTGGGCATCTTTTCCACTATTGGGGGCATCATCGCTTACGTAACTACCCAAAACGTGATTTACTTTGCCATTGGGTTCCTGATTGTGTTTTACCAAGCGTGGTTTCGATCTAATGATGATGAGGTTAACAAGTATTTTTAAGTTGCTCTCTTCATAATCTGATGTGCGATACCGGCTTCGTTAAATACGGGGCCGTTTGCTACAAAACCAAAGCGCTCATAAAAGGGTAATGCCTCGATCTGAGCATGTAAATAAAACCGTTTGATACCGTGTTGTTGCCCAAATTTTAAGAGGGCGTTCATCATTGCGCTAGCTACACCATGGCGGCGGTATGCTTGCATCACTGCCATTCGACCAATCTTGCCATTTTTTTGTAAGCGTGCAGTTCCAATGATTAGCGTATCAAGTTCTGCAACAGCATGCCACGCCAGCGGGTCATCCTCATCAAGCTCTAACTCCTTGGGAACACCCTGCTCTTTAACGAACACTTCAAGCCGAACAGGGTAAGCCCATGCTTGCGCTTGCTCCCATGACAAGATCTGGATAGAGGCGGCGGTGCTCTTCATAGAGTAGGATCATAAACTGCTATCGTTACACCTTATGATCCGTTTGACTGAACTTCGCCTGCCGATTGACCATGCTCCTGAGGCTCTGGAAGCCGCAATTTTTAAACGATTACAGATCTCCACAAATGATTTGATTCGGTATGAGGTCTTTAAGCGGAGTTATGATGCGCGCAAGAACAATGTCCTCAGCTTCATCTATACCTTAGATCTAGTGGTCAAAGACCAAGATGCTCTCTTGATGCGCTTTGCGAACGATCCACATATTCGACTAGCACCGGATACGAGTTATAAATTCCTTGCCCACTTTGATGGGCATATCAAGTCCCGAACTACTTTGCGACCTGTGGTCATTGGCTTTGGGCCCTGTGGAATTTTTGCAGCTTTAACTTTGGCACAAATGGGGCTCAAGCCAATCGTTTTAGAACGCGGTAAGCCAGTGCGTGAGCGTACTCAAGATACATGGGGCCTATGGCGCAAGAAAATACTCAATCCAGAGTCTAATGTGCAATTTGGTGAGGGTGGGGCAGGGACCTTTTCAGACGGCAAGTTATGGAGTCAGGTAAAGGACCCTAAATTTCATGGGCGTAAAGTATTGCGGGAGTTCGTCAAATCAGGCGCACCTGAAGAAATTCTATATGTCTCGAAGCCGCATATCGGCACCTTTCGCTTGGTAGGTGTTGTTGAAAAAATGCGCAAAGAGATTATTGAGTTGGGCGGTGAAGTGCGCTTTGGCCAAAAAGTTACGGGCTTTGAGATCATCAATCATGTACTTCATGGCATTTATCTAGAGAGCGGTGAGTTTTTAGAAGCCAATCATGTCGTACTCGCCTTAGGTCATAGTGCGCGTGATACTTTTCAAATTCTTCATGAGGCTGGAGTTTATTTAGAGGCAAAGCCATTTTCAGTTGGCTTTCGGATTGAGCATCCCCAATCTTTAATTGATCGCGCACGTTTAGGCCCCCATGCAGGCAATCCATTAATTGGTGCAGCAGATTACAAACTCGTACATCATGCAAAGAACGGGCGTTCAGTCTATAGCTTTTGCATGTGCCCTGGTGGAACGGTAGTCGCTGCCGCCTCGGAGCCTAATCGTTTGGTGACCAATGGTATGAGCCAATACTCTCGTAATGAACGCAATGCCAATGCCGGCATTGTGGTGGGGATTACTCCAGCAGATTACCCAGGCGGACCACTTGCTGGAATCGAATTTCAGCGACAAATTGAATCCAATGCATTTGTATTGGGAGGCTCTAATTACGAAGCGCCTGGTCAGCTCGTTGGTGATTTTTTACAAGGCAACGCTTCCACCGAGTTTGGTTCGGTAATACCCTCCTATAAACCAGGAGTTCATCTCACGGATCTGGCTGAGAGTTTGCCACCCTATGCAATTGAGGCGATCCGGGAAGCCATTCCAGTTTTTGAGAAGAAGATTAAAGGATTCTCAATGCACGATGCGGTATTAACAGGGGTGGAGACCAGAACCTCATCGCCTTTGCAAATCAAGCGCGGACCTAATTTTCAAAGCATTAATACCAAAGGCTTATATCCCGCAGGCGAGGGTGCAGGGTATGCCGGTGGCATTATGTCTGCTGGGATTGATGGCATCAAAGCAGCAGAAGCAATTGCACTTGATCTACTGGCTACTGAGTAGCACAACTAAATTTCAATATCATCCAGAGCGCTTTCACTCAGATGGCTGGTATCCGCCCAGCATTGAATACTCCATGCAGAACCATCGTGCGTGATCCAATTGAGCGACGTATTGGGTACTACAGCAACACGCTCGGCATCCAGTGCTTGTTGGGTAACGATGCGGTAGATCATATCGAGTGAGCCGCCATGACTCACCGCTAAGATAGATTGCCCACGATGCTGTCTTAATAATAGTTCAAGCACTCCCTGCATCCGTTGATGAAAAGCACGAATACTCTCACCACCCCCCAGATCATGATCAAGTTCTCGTGCAATATGACTTTGCCAAATTTCTGGAAGTAGTACTGGTGCCTCTGATAGCAGGAGGCCTTGTAATTGACCGACATTACGCTCGCGCAATTGGGGAGTCGTTTGCACAGCGAGTGATAGAGCATTGGCCACAACATTGGCTGTATGCAAGGCTCTTTCTAAATCACTTGAGTAAATCGCATCAAAGGAATGTTTAGTTTGCGTAAGAGCGTTTGCAAGACGCTTAGCTTGACCCATGCCTGTGGTGTTTAGGGGAATATCAATATGCCCCTGCATGCGTCGCTCTGCATTCCAGTTGGTCTCACCATGACGGACAAAACAAATGCACGTATTGAACATCGTTACATCTCTGTCTGATAAATCAAGCCCGCATGTTCGCGCAATGCATGAAACTCAATCATTTCCCAGCGTTGTTGGGCAACATCCAATTCCGATTTATGGGCTGCCAGAAACACGGATGCACCCACTACATCCTCAGCCATACGGTGACTATTCTCAGTTATAAATTTCTTTAGTGCAATTGGATCGTTGGAGCTTACCCAGCGCGCCATGTTGTATCGAGCTGGCAGTAGTCGTACCTCGGCACCATATTCAGTTTGTAAGCGATGCGCTACCACCTCAAATTGCAACTGTCCAAAAGCACCTAAAAGCATTGTCCCGCCAGATATTGGCCGAAAGACCTGGATAGCGCCTTCTTCACCCAGTTGTAGAAGGCCAGTGCGTAATTGCTTGTTGCGCATGGGGTCAGCGGCCTCGACCATACGAAAGATCTCGGGAGCAAAAAAGGGTAGCCCTGTAAATTGCAAAGACTCACCTTCGGTCAGAGTGTCACCTAAATGCAAGAGCCCATGATTGGGTAATCCAATAATATCGCCAGGGAAGGCTTCATCTAATATATCGCGGCGTTGCGAGAGAAAGGAGAGGGCGTTATTTGTTCTTATCTCTTTGCCATTGCGCACAATCTTTAACTTCATGCCGCGCTGAAAGTGACCTGAGCAAATTCGCAAGAAGGCGACTCGATCGCGGTGCGCTGGATCCATATTGGCCTGGATCTTAAAGACCACGGCTGAACATTTTTTTTCATCGGGCTTGACCTCGCGTTGAACTGAATGGCGCGATCCTGGCGCTGGAGCAAGATCAACAAGCGTGTTTAAGATCTCACGCACACCAAAGTTATTAATGGCGGAACCAAAGAATACTGGCGATTGACGACCCGCCAAGAACTCATCCCGATCAAAAGCGGGCATGGCATTCTTAACTAAATCAACTTCGGCTAAAGCATCTTCAAATGTATCTCCAAAACGATCTTTCAGGGATGGATCATCCAGAGCAAGGACCGTATTGGAGTCTTCGGTCACACGATCTTCACCCGCCTTAAAGAGACGCATCTGATGATTGATGATATCAATCACACCCGCAAAGGATTTACCCATCCCGACTGGCCAGGTAAAAGGCACCACGGACATGCCTAAAGCAGTTTCAATCTCATCCATCAGATCAAGGGGTCTTTTAACCTCGCGATCCATCTTATTGATGAATGTAACTAGTGGGGTATGCCGAGCACGACAAACATCAATCAAACGGCGGGTTTGTGGCTCAACACCATTGGCCGCATCAATTACCATGAGGGCAGAGTCAACCGCTGTTAATACTCGGTAGGTATCCTCAGAAAAATCTTGGTGACCGGGGGTGTCGAGTAAATTAATAATGGCATTGCGGTACTCCATCTGCATCACGGAGCTTGCTACCGAGATGCCACGTTGCTTTTCAATCTCCATCCAATCCGAGGTTGCGTGTCGACTGGCTTTACGAGCTTTCACACTCCCCGCAATCTGAATAGCACCTGCATAAAGGAGAAGTTTCTCCGTGAGTGTGGTCTTGCCCGCATCAGGGTGCGAGATGATGGCAAAACTGCGACGGCGCGCGACTTCGGCAAGGACCGAGTCATTTAGGCTTGGGCTGGAAGAGTTATTGATAAACAACCTGCAGAATGAATAGATAAGACGACAAAAAAGAATCGCTCATTATACGGCAAAGTGCCGTATAATTTTAGAATGCCAAACACCCGAATTCTTAATTCTATGCCCGCTCCATCGGTTGCCCGCCTCGAGGCGCGCATTAGCAATGATTTACATGCTTTACTAAAGCGTGCTGCAGAGCTGCAGGGACGAACAATGACCGACTTTATTGTTTCCGCTGTCCAAGAGGCTGCCGTTGCAGCGATAGAGCAGTCAGAAATTATTCGTCTCAATCAAGAGAATCAAACACGTTTTGTGAATGCTTTGATGGATCCCGCTAAGCCAAATGTAGCATTAAAGAAAGCATTTGATCGACGCCAAAAATTACTAAAGTCCAGCGCGTTTTAACACTGTGTCGCTGACCATTGTTCCATTTGATGCGGCGATCAGCCGTGAGCAGTTTCAAAGTGGCTCCATGCCCCTTGATCGCTACATTCGGGAGCAAGCTTCGCAAGATATTCGGCGAAGGGTGAGTGCCTGCTTTATGGTACTCAATTCCCATCGGCAACTATTGGCTTATTACACCCTTGCGTCAGCATCGGTTTTGTTAGATCAACTACCCAGTGCTATTCAAAAGAAATTGCCCCGCTATGCGGCGGTCCCTGCAGTTCGCATGGGCAGACTAGCGGTAGATCAAGGCCATCGGCATAAAGGACTTGGAAGCGCCTTGCTTGCTGATGCCCTCACGCGTGCTTGCCGTTCTGAAATTACTGCATTTACCTTGATTGTTGACGCAAAAGATCAAGAGGCTATCCAGTTTTATCGGCACCATGGTTTTATAAGTCTCTCGAATAACGGGCAAAGCTTATTTCTTCCTTTGGCCAGTGCCGCGGGCTTAGTTCATTCGAAGAAAGTGGGCTCATAGTGGCACTCATCACACTCACCGAGGGTAGACTAGCCTTTGGCCATGTTCCCTTACTCGATCACACAACCTTTTCTCTAGAAAGCGGAGAGCGCATTGGCTTAATTGGACGCAATGGCACCGGGAAGTCATCATTGCTAAAGATCCTTGCAGGCCTTGAGAAGCTCGATGATGGCCTCTTGCAGTATCAGCAAAATTTGCGCATTGCTTATGTTGCCCAAGAGCCTATTTTGCAGAGTGAGCACACGGTTTTTGAGGCAGCTGCGGAAGGCTTAGCTAAGGTCAAGGCCTTACGCGAAGAGTACGAAGCACTTTCGGAAGGCGAGTGGGATGAATCCAATCATGAGCGCTTAGATCAACTGCAATCGCAGCTGGATGCTCAAGGTGGCTGGAACTGGGAGCAGCGCGTTAACGAAAGCATAGACCGTTTACACCTCGATGCCAATCAAACGATTGGACAACTCTCTGGAGGAACTAAAAAACGGGTAGCACTTGCACAGGCTTTAGTCACAATGCCCGACGTCTTGTTACTTGATGAGCCTACTAATCATTTAGATTTAGATTCCATTGAGTGGCTCGAGGGTCTCTTAAACGCCTACACGGGTGCAATCATCTTTATTACCCATGATCGGGCCTTCTTAGATCATGTTGCTACGCGTGTTGTCGAGCTCGATCGCGGAATATTGCGCAGCTACCCTGGCAATTACTCCAGTTACGAGAAGGTAAAGGAACAAGAACTCAATTCAGAGTCTTTAGCAAATGCTCGAGCCGATAAATTATTGGCACAAGAAGAGGTGTGGGTGCGTAAGGGCGTGGAAGCGCGACGCACGCGTAGCGTAGGACGTATTACTCGACTTGAGAAGCTCCGTGCCCTCCGAGCGCAACGCCGTAATGTCATGGGTCAGATCAAGCTTGCTATTTCATCAGGGGATCGTAGCGGCAAGATCGTCGCTGATTTACAAAACGTTAGTAAATCCTATCAAAAGCCGATTGTGCAAAACTTTACAGCGACTATATTACGGGGTGATAAGGTTGGATTATTAGGCCCTAATGGAGCGGGCAAGACAACTCTGTTGAAA
>Ga0255117_1000549_pt1 | contig 11672 bp, 8 predicted proteins | sample Law_Atlam_RepA_8_2_FD_188583 | JGI IMG/M metagenome (GOLD analysis project Ga0255117, IMG submission 188583) | Freshwater microbial communities from St. Lawrence River, New York, United States - Law_Atlam_RepA_8h | ecosystem: Environmental > Aquatic > Freshwater > River | place: USA: New York...
TCCGTTGATGGCGCGATAGCGTCCGTCGGCACTCTCGGTCTGGCCGTCGAAAGATTGGTCGGCTTTTACTTCCACGAACAGCGGGGCGCCGGGCTTCGGCGCGCCTTTGCGGGGAGCGGTGGCGCGGTAGCCCCAGCCGGTCAGGTCCTTACCGTTGAAAAGGCTCACGAAGCCGTCCTCCGGTTTGAAGTCGTCGGCCTGGTTGTCGAGGTAACCGAGGGTCGCGAACACCGGACGCAGTGCCGAGGCCCACTTCGCATAGCCGGCGGGGTTGAGGTGAAGCAGGTCGGGGAAGAGGGAGGGCAGGGCGTCGCCGTGAACTGCGGGTCGCCTTTCACCGCGGCGGCGAAGAGCTCGTTGACGGCGAGGATGGTCTCCTTCGGACGCTTCTTCGTGGCCGAGCTCGGGAAGATGCGGCAGACGATGACGGGCATCTTCGGGTCGTGTGCCTTGAGCACGGCGACGATTTTCTGGAAATTACGGCCGATGGCGTCGGCCGGCACCTCGACTTCGATGTCATTCGTCCCCATCAGGAGCACGACGGCCTTCGGGTTGAGCGCGAGCACGTCCTCCTTGAGTCGGAGCAGCATGCCGCGGGTCGTGTCGCCGCCGATGCCGCGGTTGGCCAGCTTCATGCCTTCGAAGGCTTTCCGGAAATCCGTACCCCAGCCTTGCGTGATCGAATCGCCGAAGAAGACCACCGCGCCTTGGTCCTTGGCGACCTCCGTCGCCCATTGCGGCCGGATGGTATTCCACCGCTTCACATAGCCGTCATAGCGGCGCAGCGCGCCTTCGCCGGGCAGCGTGGCCTCGGCCGCGGGCGCGGGCAGGGCAAACGACGCGGGGTCGGCGGCGGTCAGCGAAAGGACCGAGAGCAATAGGGCAAGGAGCGGGCGCATGGTAAGGAGATGAGTTTATTTGGCCTTCTTGGCGGTCTTGGCTTTGGGCGCCCCGGCCTTGGGGAACCGGACGACGGTGACGTCGTTCTTCTGAGGTTCGCCGGGGGTGGAGCGTCCGTCGGTGATGAGCTTCTCGAGCAGGGCCTTCATCTCGGCTACGCGCTCAGGCTGGCTAGCCGCGAGGTTCCTGGTTTCCCCTATGTCGTTCGCGAGGTCGTAGAGCTGGGCAGGTTGGGTCGGGATATACTTCCAGTTCCCGAGGCGCAGGCCGGGAGTGCCGGCTGAGGCGCAGCTGACCGCATGGGTGCGCGTCGGCGCGGACGAGCCCTTCAGTAGCGGCAGGAAGCTGAAGCTATCTTCGGCAGCGTTCACGGGGAGTTTGGTCTGCAGGATGTCGGCCACGGTCGCGATGATGTCGGCCTGATGGACGAGCTGGTCGCACGTCTTTCCGGCGGAGACCTGCCCAGGCCAGCGAGCCATGAAGGCGACTCGGTGGCCACCTTCGTAGACCGAGGTCTTGTAGTCGCGCAGCGGACCGCTCGGGAAGTGACCCTGCTTCTCCAGGTCCTTCACGCCCACGTAGGAGGCGAAGCCGTTGTCGCTGGTGAAGAGTACCAGCGTGTCCTTGGCCGCTCCGCTGGCTTCGAGCGCGGCGAGCACCTTGCCGACGGCCGCGTCCGTCTCCATGATCAGGTCCGCGGCGGCGTTGTTGAGGCCGCTCTTGCCTTTCCATTCCGCGTTCACCGCCAAGGGCGTGTGCGGCGTGGTCAACGGAAGGTAGAGGAGAAAGGGTTCGGGCTTGCGGGCTGCATCATTGATGAAAGCGCAGGCGCGTTCGGTCAACGCCGGCAGGATGGCCTCGAGTTTCCAATCGGGCAGCGCCGGTCCGGGCGTGCTGGCCAGGTGGTTGCGGAAGAACTCGGCGGGCAGGGGCACGCTGGGGGTGCCGATCGTGCGATCGTTCTCGATGAAGCAATAGGGCGGCCAGTTAGGCACGTCGGTCCCGAAGTAGGTGTCGAAGCCGCGGGTCGTCGGCCCGCCTGCGATCGGCTGGGAGAAGACCTTGCGCCAGGTCTCGCGATGGGCGTCGGGCGAAGACTTGTCGGCCTCCTTGTAATTACGGAAGAGCGGGCGGTCGCCTTCGGTGATCGGCCAGTCCCAGCCGAGGTGCCATTTGCCGATCGCCGCGGTACGGTAGCCGTGTTGCTTCGCGAGACCGGCCACGGTGAGTCGGTCAGGAGCGATGAGTGGCTCGCCGAAGACGCCGACGATGCCGGTCTGCAGGCGGGTACGCCAGTGGTAGCGTCCGGTGAGGAGCGCGTAGCGCGACGGAGAGCAGACGCCGGAGGAGGAGTGTCCGTCGGTGAAGCGCATCCCTTCGGCGGCGAGTTTGTCCAGATGCGGCGTCGGGATCTTGCTACGGGTCGGGTTGTTGGCGCGGACGTCGCCGTAACCGAGGTCGTCGGCGAGGATCACGAGGATGTTCGGCTTACGCGCCTCGGCGGCGTAGACGGCTAGGGGCAGCAGCAGGGAAAGCAGCAGTCGCATGGGGGTCAGGCGACCTTACCCTGTCGCCGGCACCATTCAAGCCACATGCCGCGGAAGGCCGCCTCGACTTTGTGCGTGTAGCCCGCCGCGTCCAGAATCGGGGAGGCCCGCATTCGTTCGCGGAGCGAGGCACGGAGGTCGGCGAGCCGGGGCAGGTCGTGGGCGAGCTTCACCGCGACGTCGACGTAGCCATCCGCGTCCTTCGTCGCGAACTCGCTCAGTCCGACGTTGCTGAGCAGGCTGAGGCCGGCGCGGCCGAGATTGCGTTCGCCGATCAGGCTGACCACGGGCACGCCCATCCAGAGGGCATCGAGCGTGGTCGTCATCCCGCCGTAAGGGAAAGTGTCGAGGGCGACATCGATGTCGTGATAGCGGGCCAGCAGGCCGCCTTGCGAGAGGTCCGCGGCGGCGGGCACGTAGTCGGCGAACTGGATGCGCTCCGCCTCGACGCCCCGGCGGACGAGTTCGTCGACGAAGCGACGTCGATGCGTGCCTTGCTTGGCAAGGAGCTTCAGGCGGGAGCCTGGTGTCGCCAAGAGAATCCTGGCCCAGGCGTCGAGGACGTCGCCGTTGATCTTGCAGTTGTTATTGAACGAACCGTAGGTGAACGGTCGGGCGGATGCGGCGGGTGACGCGTTGACATCCGGGAAGCCGAGCGGCGGCTCATAGCATGTCCAGCAGTCAGGGAGCAGCCAGGCCTGCTCGTGCGGATGCGCGAGGCGATTGCCCGTTGATGGTTCGAGATGTGCGTCCGTCAGGCGGTAGTCCATCGTGGCGAGGCCGGAGCTCTCCGGATAGCCGAGCCAGGAGACTTGCAGTGGGGCCGGCTTGAGGGCGAAGACGTCGAGGCGGTTGTCTGACGTATGCAATGCGAGGTCGATGAGGATGTCCACGCCGTCGGCAAGGATCGTCTCGGCCAGTTGCTCGGCCGTCTTCGTGCCGAGTTCGCGCCAGGCATGGCAGCGAGCGCGGAACTCTTCGCTGATAGGGTCCGCCATGGTGTTGCCATAGCAGAAGAGTTCAAAACGTTCCGGGTCGAACCGACGGAAAGAGGGTAGCAGGGCGCGCCCGACGACATGGTCGCGCAGGTCGGGAGAGACGAAGCCAAGGCGCAGGCGGCGGCCAGGCTCGGGCAGGTTGACGTAAGCGCGGGCCGGGGTGGCGTGCCGGCTGTTCCAGCCCTCGTGCGCCGACTTCAGGTCATCCGCGTTGGCTGTCGGGTCGTAGTGCAGCGTCAGGATGAGGTTGCTGTGAATCTCTAGGCTCGTGGGCTTGAGTTCGACGCAGCGACGCAGGAGGCGCGTGGCTTCGCCGAGTTCACCGATCTCCTTCATCACCACGGCCAGGTTATTCAAGGGCGTGGCGTCCTGAGGGGTGAGGCGCACCGCTTCGCGGAAGGCCGCGGCCGCGCCGTCGAGGTCGCACTCAGACTGGAGCAGCGCGCCGTGGTTGATGCGCAAGGCGGGGTCATCGGGATGAGCCGCGACGGCCGCCTGATAATGCGTGAGCGCTTCTGCGCGCAGGCCGGCGTTGTGCAACGCGAGCCCGAGCTGCAGGTCGCACATCGCGAAGTCCGGCCGGAGCGCGAGGGCCGCGCGGTAACAGGCGATCGCCGGGAGGTATTTGCCCTGACGGAACAGGGCGTTGCCCAGGTTATAACGCGTCGCCGGGCAGTTGGGGCTGCGTGCCGTACCTTCGGTCAGCAACTGTTCGGCGCGTGCGTGGTCGCCGTGGTCGATGAGGCGCGAGCCGAGGTTGTTGTAGTAATGGCCGGCGCCGGGATTCCGGGCGAGGGCCTCTTCCATCAGGCGGATGCCTTCGTCGGCACGGCCGAGGTCGAAGAGAGCCAAGCCATGCAGATGGCGGACGTCGTGGCTGTCAGGGATCAGTTCTAGCAGCCGTTGGTAAATCCCGGCGGCATCGGCGAAGCGACCCGCCTGATGGAGTCCCATCGCGTGGTTAAGGGCGGCCTGCGGGTCGGTGAACTGCACGTCTCGCTCAGCGAAGCACTCCGGGCAGAGGTTTGCCAGCATCATCCAGCAGTTCGAACTCGTGCACGCCCTCTTTGGAGGCATCCGTGTAGGTCCAGACGATCTGCTTGGCGCGGGTGATCTCGACGAGCTTGGGCTGCGGGGCGCGGGCTGCGTAATTACTGAAGACGATATTGCCGTTGGGCAGCCAGGCGAGGGCCGTGGTGCGGTTGACCCGGAGTTCAGGCAGGTCGCCATCGCGGAGTTCCCAGACGACCTTGCCGTCCGCATCGACCTCGATGACGTGATTGGCGACGGTCAGGCTGATGAGCGTGTGGCCGGCGGCGTTGCGCAGGCTGCAGAAGGAGCGGTTATCCAACTTGGACTCCGGGCTCTTCCGTTCCCAGACGACTTTGCCGGCGGCATCATACTCGCGGACGGTCTTTTCCTGCGGCACCAGGTAGTGTCCGTTCGGCAGCTTGCGCGCCATGCGGCTCTGCATGTGGTGATTAGTGATCTGGCAGCCCAGCGGGATCTCGACCTTGATCGAGCCGTCGCGGGCGACCTCGAGGAGCCGCGGCTTGTCGCCGGCCTCGGTCAGCATGACGTTCCCGTTGTCGAGTAGCACCGCCGTGTTCACTTCGGTCTGCGTGCCCTTGTATTCCCAGACGATCTTCTGGTCGCGGGTCACTTCGACGACCGCGCCCCCGGGATAGGCCTTGTTCTTGGAAAGCGTCAGCAGCAGGTTGCCGTTAGGCAGGAGGTGGCCGTCGCGGGTGGCCGCCGGATATTTCCAAGTCGGTTTGCCGGCGGCGTCGACGAGCTGGGTGATGCCGCCCAGCATCAGGAAACCGCGTCCGGCAGGCTGGTCGGCGGCGCCGAGATTCAGGCTGGCGAGTAGTAGGCAGAGCAGGGGGCGGATCATTTGATTTCCTGGTAGTCGGAGGTAAGGGTCAGCGTATTGGCGTAGGCGTTGATATACCAAGCGGTCGTGCCAGGAGGCAAAGGAGCGGAGGTCGTCGTACCGCCGCCACCGCTGGCGGCCATGGCCGGCGTCTCGACCCACTTGCGCGTGCCGGTGAAGCCCTTGTCGGTCGTCGACACGAGGACGGCGCGCGTGATGGGCTTGGTGGAATGGAAGACAGCGATCGCCGTGCCGGACTCGGTCTTGGCCGAAGGCGAGCTGCCCCATGGCTTGCCGGTCTCGACCACGCTCTTCGCGAAGGCGTAGCTATCGGGCGGATTCCAGCCTGCGGGGTGGCTGTGCCCCATCTTCGTGATGAGTGAGACCATGCGGGGCCCGGGCGCCTTGCGGTAGTGTTCGGCCTGGCAGCCGAGCGGGAAGTGGGCGTCCTGCGGCCAGGAGAGCCAGAGCACCGGCATCTTCACGCGGTCGGCGTAATTCATGCCGTCCCAGATCTGCTTGTAGCCTTCGTTATCATGCAACGCCCGGCCCCAATGGTTTTCGGCGTCAAAGAGATGGCCGCAGCCGTAAGTCGGGATGCCGAAGGCGAAACGCGCGTCGAGGCCGATGACCGTGCTCGTGATCACGCCGCCCCAGGAGACGCCCATCACGCCGATCTTCGTGGCGTCGACTTCGGGCAGGGAGCGTAGGAGCGAATTCGCCAGCATCGTGTCGGCGAGCGCGTGATACATCCACTGCTCCTTCAGTGGGAGCTTCGTGTCGGCAAAGGTGCCATCGCGGGCGGGGCCGGAGTTGGCATGACGCGCCCAGATCGGCCGGCCTTTGGCTTCCTTCTTCACGTCGACGTCGGTCTGGCCTTCCACCGCGATGCTGATGGCCGCGAAGCCTTGGGCGTTCCACTTCTGCACCCATTCTTTATAGGCTGTGCCGCCACCGCCATGGACGAGCACCATGCCGGGAACCTTGCCATCATGTTTGGCCGGAACGCCGATCCAGGCGAAGACGCGGGTGGGTTTCCCATTCCAAGGCAGGGCATCGTAGAAGATCGCGCGGACTTGTCCGTCGGCCTTGAAGCCATCGGCTTCATAGGTCTTGGGCGCTTGGGCGCAATCGTTCGGCAGGATGGCTTTGACGGGGTGGGGAGTGCTCTCGGCGCGGAGGGCGCAAGCAAGCAGCAGGCAGAGGAGGAGACGCATGGAATTATTGGGCGACGCGGATGTTGCGGAAGCCGGCGGTGGCCCCGAAGACAAGCAGGTCGAGCGAGGTCTTGTCCTTGCCGAGGCTGGGATGCTTACCCTTGAAGGTCTGGTCGTTGACCTCGACGGTCACTTCGTCGCCATTGAAGGTCAGTCGGACCGGAACCCATGCACCGGCCGCGAGTTTAAGGTTCTTCTTGGCGAGGTCTTCGGTGGCCGTGGCGGGTTCGCCCTTGGATGGGTTCTTGGTGAGGATCGCGGAGGTGCGTGAGACCACGAGCCGGAAGCCCGCGTCGCCGGCTCCGAAGCGGAGCGAGACGCGGTTCGCTCCCTGCAGGTTCACTTCGCACTCGAGGACGCCGTCCCCGAACGCGAGCGGTGTGCGTAGTGACGCCGGCTTCTCCGAGCCGCCCTTGGGCTGCGCGAACACGCCACCGTCGCGTGCGGTCCATTCGCCGGCGGAGGTGAGCCAAGGTTTGCCCGGAAGTTTCGTCAGAGTCTCATCGAGCATGACCTTGCCCTGCAGCGAAGGAAGGGTGGCGATGCGTGCGTGGGTGGGCTTCACGTCCGCCGGAGGCAGTTCGCGGCTGTAGCCGCCATCGCGATAGCGGCGGAGGAGGTCCTTCATTTCAGCCACGACCTCAGGGTGTTCCGCCGAGACGTCCTTGGTCTCGGCTGGGTCTGTCTCGAGATCATACAGTTGGGAGCGGAACTGGTCTTTACGTGACCTGCGCGCGCCTTCGGCGATCTCATCGACGGGCACGCCCTCGATCCACTTCCAGCGGCCCTTGCGGACCGCAAACGTCCCGTCGGCACTGTGGACAATCATGTCATCGCGGCCTTTGGCGTCGGCGGAGCCCAGGAGCACGGGTAGGAAGCTGCGGCTGTCCTCGGCGCCGGTCTCTTTGGCGGGGAGCGGCGTACCGACGATTTCCGCGGTCGTCGCCAGGATGTCGACCACGCTGACCGTCTGCTTGGCCGTGGAGCCGGCGGCCACCTTGCCAGGCCAGCGGGCTATGAAGGGCACCTTGAAGCCGCCCTCCCAGACGTCGTGCTTGCTGCCGCGGAGCGCGCCGTTGATCTTTAGTCCTGCCTTGGAAGCGGTCGTCTGCAGCAGGCGCTCGTTCTCCGGCCTGCATACGCCGCCGTTGTCGCTGGTGAAAATGACCAGCGTGTCCTTGGTCGCTCCCATCTTATCGAGGGTGGCGAGGATGCGGGCGACGCTCAGGTCGAGTTCATGGATCCAGTCGCCGTAGGGGCCGGCCGCGCTCTTTCCGGCGAGGTCTTTGTCGGGAGTGACCGGGTTGTGGACGGCGACAGGCGCGAAGTAGAGGAAGAAGGGCTGGTCCTTAGGCTGGGCTTCGAGCCAGCCCGTAGCCTTGTCAGTGAGCACCTTCATGACCCGCGCTTTTTTTCGGCGTGGCGCATCGAGTTCGAGGATCTTAGACCTTCCATTCTCCGTATCTTCGGGCCCGTAGGTCGCCTGGTAGTCATCGCTGTCGGCCGCAGGACCGGCTAGCTTCATGCCGGTGGGGAAAGTTCCGGAGCGGAGGCCGTAGACGAAGCGGTCCTCGACATAGACGCCCGTGAGGTCGCCATGGTTGCTGGGCACGCCGAAGTGATAGTCGAAGCCGATATCAAGCGGACCCGGGGACAGTTCGGCCTGGTAATCCGTGCGCCACTTCGGATCTTCGTTCTCCCGGCCGTAACCGAGGTGCCATTTACCCACGGCGGCGGTGCGGTAACCCTTCGCTTTCAGCAGGGAGGCCAGGTTGAGGCGGGTCGGCTCGATGTGCAGGGGCGAGAACGTGCCGAGCACTTCATGCGTCAGCGAGGTGCGCCAGCAGTAGCGCCCGGTGAGCAGCGAGTAGCGGGTAGGGGAACAGACGGAGGACGTCGTATTGCCGTCGGTGAAGCGGCGGCCTTCGGCGGCGAGCCGGTCGATCGCGGGCGTGCGGACCAGCTTAGGGTCCGCGCCGTAGCAGCCGGCGCTGCCGTAGCCGTAGTCATCCGCGAGGATGACCACGATGTTGGGGCGGTCGGCGGCGGACGCCGTCAGCGCGAGGAGGAGGGCGAGCAGGGGGCGCATGAGATTACTTTCCTTCGGCGGCCCAACGCTTCATCTGGGCGATATTGCTTTCGATCACGGGGCTGCCCTTGCCGACATAGGGCTTCATGTCGCTGTCATACATGGCCATGGACTCGGGAGCAGGGTCCTTGGTCGCGACGAGCTTGGCGTCGAGGCGACGGCGGTGTTCGGCCAGCACGGCTGCGTAAGCCGGATCGTCTGCCAGGTTGCGGACCTGCCAGCGATCGGCCGACAGCTCGTAGAGTTCTTCGCGAGGGCGGGTGGGGCTGAAGAGGAGTTTCTCGGAGAGTTCCGAGAGTTTGCCGGCGGCGTGCAGGGCGCGGAGCTGTTGCACGATCTGCTTGCCGTCCTTGTAGGCGCAGGGCTGCAGGTGGGGGCGTTCCGGGTGATAGTTACGGATGTAGATGAACTTGTCCGTGCGCAGGCTACGGATCTTCTCAGTGGTCTCGTCGCAGCGGTCGCGGGCGGAGAAAGCCTCGTCGCGCTTCGCGTAGTTAGGCGCGAGGATGTCCTTACCTTGCATCCAGGCCGGGACGCCGAGTCCGGCGGCGGCGAGCGAGAGGGCGGCGAGGTCGATATGTTCGACGAGATCCGGGCGGACCTGGCCGACGGGGACGCCGGGACCGCGGATCACGAGTGGCACATGGGCGCCTTCTTCGTAGAGGAACTGCTTGCCGCGGGCGTGGCTGATGCCGTGGTCGGTCATGAAGACGACCAACGTATTCGCCAGCTGGCCTTCCTTTTCGAGGCGGGCGAGCACACGGCCGACGTGCAGGTCGGTCATGCGGACGGCGTCGAGGTAGTCGGCCCAGTCTTGCAGTAGCACCGGGTCGCGCGGGTAATAGGGCGGCAGGGTGACCTTGCTGGGGTCGGTGACGGCGCCCAGTTCACTGACGACATGTTCACGAAATTTCGCTCGGGCGGCTTCTGGGCCTTCACGCAGTTTACCACCGTTCAGCTGGACCTGCATGAAGAACGGCTGCCCTGGCTTGCGGCCAGCCCAGTCATACGAGTCGTAGATGGAGGGGTCCCATTCGAAGTTATAGTCCGTCTTGCCGAGTCGGTTACCCGCGCCGCCCGTCTTGGCCTTCTTGCCTTTGCCAGCGCCGAAGGGCAGGCCACGGAAGTCGAGGTCAGTCAGGCCGCTGCCGATACAGGTGAAGTAGCCGCTTTGCTGGAAGAGCTTCGGCGTGGGCGTGACCTCCTTGGGCAGGTTGATCTTCAGCTCGCCACGCCCGCTGCGGTGATGGTGCGCCCCGATCGTCGTCTGATACATCCCCGTCACCAGCGCGGAGCGGCAGGGCGAACAGACCGGCGCTGTCACGTAGGCCCGGCTGAAGCGGGTGCCTTCCTTGGCGAGCCGATCCACGTGCGGGGTGGCGATGGTGGTCTCGCCGTAACTCCCAAAGTTCGCGGACATGTCGTCCACGATGAACCAAAGGACGTTGGGTCGGTCGGCGGCGACCGCCGTCAGGGCGAAGAGCAGGGCGAGGAGGGGGCGCATGTAGGGGTGAAAGATAAAGGGGTCAGACCCCATTAATAGGGTCTGACCCCTTTTGTGGGGAATGTGGAGAGGCTTATTTCTGGGTGAAGACGAACACGCCGTGCTTGTTCGCGATGACGATGTCGGGCTTGGCGTCCTGGTTCACCTTGCCGGCGAAGAACTGGGTGCCGACGCCGCTGTCGGAGTCGATGCGACGGGGTACGAACGTGGCGGCGCCGGCGGCGTCGCGGTTCAGCTCGAACCAATAAAGCACCGGGTCGGCGTTCGGTTCGTCGTCGCCCTTGATGCCGTGGGCCCAGCGGCGCTTGCCGCAGATGATGTCGGGCAGGCCGTCGCCGTTCATGTCACGGAGCTCGACCGCGTGGATCTGGCTGAAGCCCTTGCCGTCGGCGTTGTCTTCCTTGGTCTTGCCGAGGATGACGTGTTCCTTGAAGGAGCCGTCGGCGTTCTGTTCGAACCAGGACAGGCCGTAGCTGTGGGCCTTGATGCTCGTGATGACGTCGTTACGTCCGTCCTTGTTCACGTCGTAGACATACATCTGGGCGCCACCGACGCCGAAGTTGGCGGCGTGGAACTTCCAGTCGGAGTCCTTGGAGATATCGGCGGGCTGTTCATACCAGCCGTTGGCTTCGAGGATGTCCATGCGGCCGTCGCCGTTGACGTCGCCGGCGCCGTAGCCGTGCGTGTACTTGAAGATTTTCTGGTCGTTGGCCTTGTTCTTCGGCGTGATCGGACGGAAGCGGGCCTTGCCGAACGGATTCTGCCAATCGATCTCGGCGAAGCCGAACTGGCCGCCGTGGCGGCCCTTGTTGTTCTTCGGAACCTTCACGCGATCGCTCGTGTGGCAGAGGAGCTCCGGCTTGCCGTCGCCGTTCATGTCGACGAGCTGGGGGGACTCGCCGTCGGCGACGTCGAAGATGTTGTGGACGGTCCAAGGGCCGGCCTTGCCCTTCGGGTTTTCGTAGACGAGGGCGGGGTCTCCCGGGAAACCGAATACCAGGATATCCTGCCAGCCGTCGGCGTTGAAGTCGTAGGCGTATGAAACAAAGTAGTCGGAATAGCCCGTGGCGCCGTTGAAGGGCGTCTTGTTCGGGCCTTTGTCGTGCGAGGGCTCGACGGCGTAGGCGATGCGCTGCTTGAAATCGGGGCCTTTCCAGATGAACCAGCCGGCGGCGACGTCGACTTGCCCGTCGTGGTCGAAGTCGCCGACTGCGCAGCCTTCGGCCACGAAGTCCTTGGTCAGGGTCTGCTTGTCGAAGGACAGTTCACCGGCGACGCAGCCGTTGAAGGTCGCGGCCAGAAGGAGGGGGGCGAGGAATCGCATAGGGGTAGGAGTAATACACCTCCCGCCCAGATTGGTTGCGAGGAGTTTTTGGACCGAAAGCTAATCGAGACCTTATGATTACTCCAGACGCCCGAACATGATGCGTTCCTTGCGGCTGGGGTCGGAGTCACCTTGGGTAACCACGAGCCAGATAGCCCCCCTGTCCTCGACGAAGGTGGGGTATTGGAAGGATTTGGTGCTCTCGAAGCGGTATTTA
>Ga0255117_1000556_pt1 | contig 11615 bp, 9 predicted proteins | sample Law_Atlam_RepA_8_2_FD_188583 | JGI IMG/M metagenome (GOLD analysis project Ga0255117, IMG submission 188583) | Freshwater microbial communities from St. Lawrence River, New York, United States - Law_Atlam_RepA_8h | ecosystem: Environmental > Aquatic > Freshwater > River | place: USA: New York...
GCCAATCGCCTTGTCGGGATAGTTGAATCATGCCCGTATCCACACCTTGTCTTGGATGCGGGAGATTGTATAAAAGCGGGAAACCTTGGGGCAAGTATTGGACAGGAACGCATTTGGAACGAAATGCGCCGTGTTGGCTATGATGCCATCACTGTAGGAAATCGGGAAACACACCCGATGCTGTCCGTGGTTCGTGGGAAGCTCGCGGGAGCGCCTTGCCCGGTTCTGTCTGCAAATCAGGTTACTAAATCCGGAACCGCTTCTCTACCTTTCACATCACACATCTGCGTAGAGAGGGCTGGTCTAAAGATTGGTGTCATAGGGGTTACCGTACCGATGGTTACCCGACGTTCCAAAATGTCCATCGCTTGGGATACGGTATTCGAACCTCCCATCGAAACAGTCAAGACCATTGCACAAACCCTTAGAACACAGGTTGATGTTCTGATCGCACTGACACATATTGGAATCGCCGCAGACAGAGCATTGGCAGAGGCTGTGCCCGATGTTGATGTTATTGTAAGTGGCCACTCGCACAGGCTTCATACAGAACCCGAAGTGGTGAATGGTATTCCGATATTGCAAGCAGGATCGTTTGGAAGATTTGCCGGAATGGCCGTGTTTGAAGATTCTGTTCTTGTTGATTATTCGATGATTGCATTGGATGGTACAGAATGAGTATGGGGTGGGCTGAAACTACGCTATCTTGCTGCGTTTGTGGCACGCGTGGCGCAAAGCATTGGCGTCTGGCTGGTGACCACCTGCTGGGTGGACCGCGCTGCTTTCATGCCGTCAAGTGCATCCGCTGTGGAACCGTACGGCTAGATCCGCGGCCATCCCATGAAACGATGGCCAAGCACTATGCGCCGGTCACCTATGCGCGAGCCGAGGGGGATGCTGGCGACAGTGGTCTAAACACCCGCCTTCAGTACGCAGCCGACCATATAGCCAAGCGGATCCTTAAGACGGCAGATCGGGATTGTGGTCGTTTTCTCGATGTTGGCTGTGGAGATGGACGGGTAATGGCTGCCATGCAGCGCTCTGGTTTTGATGTGAATGGAATCGAAACCGACACTGTCGCCGCCGAGCTGGCATATGGCCGGACTGGTGTCAATCCTTTCATCGGCGACTTACATTCCTTTGAAACAAGTGAACACTTCGATGTCATCTCGTTTATCCACTGTCTTGAACATGTCGGTAATCCTCGGGAAGACCTTGAGCGCGCCTATACGCTTCTTAAGCCCGGTGGAATTCTGTACATCGCGGTGCCAAATGCGGGCTCCCTTGAATCAAGCCTCTTTGGGTCCTGCTGGTATGCACTCGATTTGCCCCGGCACTTCTGGGGGTTTAACCCTCGCTCGCTGCAGCGCATCATCGAGGAATCAGGATTTTATCTGAAAAGTACTCATTTCCAGCCGTTGGTGAATAGTCTGCAATCGCTTCGTTATGCGATGCGCGCGGTATCCGGGCGGCCCCTCGGTGACAATGATGATCCGGGCTCTGGAGTGACGGACAAGGATGGAAGCCTAAGAACCAAGCTCTTCATCGGTCAGCAGCGCCTATCCGATATGCTCGGGGATGTCATCCAGGGAGAAGTGATGGAGCTTGCAGCACAAAAGCCTGCGTAGGTACCGGATATACAGCCAATGATACTGATAAGTCTAATTGCAATCCTGACATGGTCGTTTTCAGCCATCGGGGTCGGCCGTCTCTTGGTACCGTCGTGGGCGTGGCGGCCGTTTGAGCGAACTGCAATTGCATGGACCGTTGGAACGGGTTTGCTTCCACTTGCAGTGATAGCGATTGGGCTTGCAGGTCAAGCGAGGCCGATGGCAATCTGGGGGACTATTTGCGCCATTGGAGTCGTCTCTTGGCTGGTCGGCTTAACTCGTGAGAAACCTCAGCTGAAAGTCAGTCTTCCAAAGCTTAATCTTCATGGAGGCTTAGCGCTTGGCCTGGTACTGATTGTGGTCCTAACCGCTGGTATCGCAGCCGCAGCACCTCCAGGGACGCTGGAATGGGACACGCTTTCCTACCACTTTGCTGTCCCCAAAGCGTGGCTTAGAGCTGGACGTATCCACTTCATTCCCTACGATCATCACTCGAATTTTCCTTTCACGATGCAGCTCGGTTACATGACGATGCTGTCGGCAGGAAGCGAAGCTGCGGCAAAGTGGCTGCACACACTCTGCGGACTTGCTCTTGCCGTTAGTGTGTATGCAACAACACGAAGACTGCTTCCGTCAGCCAAAACTGCGCCACTGATTGCTGTCCTCGTTCTTCTTGGGACACCGATGGTGTTTTGGGAAATGACTGTTGCCTACGTTGATGTCGCAACAACATTGTTTGCATGGATGTCATTGTCGATTCTCTTGTTGCTTTCAAGTACCGAAGGGCAGGAATCGCCATCGGTGCCACTGAGAATGCAGATGTTAGTCTTAAGCGCTGTCTTGATGGGATGTGCACTTGGAACGAAAATGACAGTTTTGCTGTTCTGGGGCATGATCATTGTCGGCATGCTTGTATACGGATTCTTTGTTCGGCGAAAGCAATTCGAGATTGCCATCAAACATGCGGGTCTGTGGGGCGGAATCGCTTTGTTGGTTGGGAGCCCATGGTACATCAAGACATGGTTATACACAGGTAGCCCGGTTTACCCGTACTTCTATGGAATTTTTGGTGGCAAGTATTGGACTGCAGAGCATGCAGCTCGTTACGCTGCAGATCAGGCGGCATTTGGTCTTGGAAAAAAGCCTGTTGATGCACTCCTGGCCCCGTGGAATCTGGTTAGTGAAGCACTGCTCGTTGGTCAACGTCCGTGGATTTTTACTGAATACGTCCAGTTTGGTCTTGCACCAACCGTTGTGATCGGTCTGGTTGCCTTGCTGTGGATTCGTCCAAAACTCCGTTACGAGGCCATTGAAATTCTGATGTTTGGTCTCGGTATTGGGGTTAGCTGGTTTGTCCTGATGCAGCAGACGCGCTACTTATTACCAGGACTTCCATGTGCTGCTGTCGGATGTGCTCTCGCATTTGCTGGCGCTCGAAAGTCGTTCAAGCTCACCTTTGCCGCTGTTTCGGTAATTTGTCTTCTATGGACACTTTCGCTGGGTATCCCACTTGCATCAGATGGTTGGTCGACCATCGTTGGTGCAAAATCACGTCAGGACCAAGTTACCCGACGTCTTGGACCACTTGGTCAGGCATCCTTCTGGATCAATGAAAACACATCGCGCTCAGCAAAGGTTGTGTTGTTTGATGAGGTTCGCGGATATTACATCGACCGCGAAGTTCTCTGGGGTGAACCGAATCATGCTCACGAGCTTCTGCCATGGAAGACTTATTCAGATTCCGCGGCCCTTGCCACAGATTTGAAGCGAAGAGGTTTTACAACCATCTTGATAAACACTGCCAACCGCGGAGCAGATAAAGGCTCTGTCTCAGGGGGATGGCGGGAGCTTGTAGACGGGGCAATAAACACCGGTCAGTTCACACCGCTGGCTACCTTTGGCAGGGAAGGCAGGGAAACCGTTGTCTATGGCATCAACATCCAATAAACAGATTTCAACACACGCAGTGCTCGGAGTGTTGGCGTTTTTTGTATCAGTTCTCTTTGCTGCAATGGTTCCATTTGGCAATAATCCAGATGAAACGGCACACTTGGATAACATTCGCCTGATCAGCGCGACAAAGCGTTTGCCAGTCTTTGTCCCTCCGCCTGGCAGAGCACCTCTTCCCGAAAATGTCCTAAGCTCTATCCAGCGTGCCACCGGGATGACCGAGCTTCCGGAAGGTGCGCTTAGCCGGGATGAAGCCCATCAGCCACCGTTTTACTACTTGCTCGCAGCGATTCTCAAAGTGCTTGGTGGTGACTTTCTGGTTATCCGCCTCCTGTCGGCTGTCCTTGCCGGACTGACTGTTGCTTATTGTTGCAAGTGGATTGGTACAAATTTCGGTGATGACTATGTGCGCCCCCTCGGAGCATTTCTGTGTGTGCTCCCGGTACAAGTTCAGCTTGGTGGGGCTGTGTCCAACGATGCGCTGACCCACTTGATCTGTGCGATTATCATCGGTGAAGCGCTTACGGTCATCAGAAGCAACGATATACAGCTGCGTGCTCTTCTTGTTTTAGGAGCGGCAATCACTGTCGGACTCTATACAAAGCTAACCGTCCTTCAACTCTTGCCGTGGTTGGTAATTGTGGCTGCCGTTTACAAGTTCAAGACTACGGGACTGACGGTGAAGTTTTGTAGCCAATTCGCCATGATGCTTGTTGGGGTTGGAATATTGACTGCCCCAATGTGGCTGCGAAACCTCAGTCTCTATGCAGATCCACTTGCGCGCACCATTTACGTTGCGACCGGACCAAACTTCAGCCCAGCTGATATCGAGAAGGTTGCGGGATGGTCCCATGCAGATTACATCCGGCAAGTCGCTGTGAGGTCTCTTGCATCGTTCTGGTATTTTGTTCACCCAAACACACCGCTAAGCAGATTCGCGGGGGAGCCGCTGCCATTTGTTGGCATCATGTTTGTCATCACGCCCGCATTAGTAGGAATCATTCGCGCATTTCGTGATCCACAAAACCGTGTGAATGTCCCCTTAATGGGCGCATTGCTCCTTGTTCCAATCGTGATAATGCCGTTTTACTATGCCTTCATCTCCCAGGTTTTCCAGGCACAGGGACGATATTTTCTCCCGGCACTCCTTCCAATCTCTGTGCTAACGATTGTCGGATGGAAGCATCTATCAAAGCTGCAGTGGTTAGCCTACACTCCTGCTCTGATTTTGGGGCTCCTGACCATCAAGCAGGTCCTCGGTGGAGGGTTTGCATCCCAATGAAGCAACGTAGCAATGTTTTGATGGTGGTTTTGATCAGCATTTACATCGCAATTGGCTTCCAGTGGCTAAGTGCGACACCACTCCAAAGGATACAACTCCCTGATAATTTACCGGCATCGATGGCAAATGAGACCCGTTTGTACGGACTCGGCCCGGATGAAAAAGAACATCAGATTTACATTGAATCCATCGCAGCTGGAAAAGGCATTCCGAAGCCATCACCAGATCGCAGAAACGATCCTGAGCAGTATGTGTCCTACCAGGCACAGCACCCGCCACTTTTCTATGCCGTGGCTGCCACTGTATGGAAGGCGCTCGGCGGCGCAACACCATCGATTCGAATAATGTCCATCCGGTGGCTTTGTTTGCTGTTTGGTGCCATCAGCATTTGGTTTTCATATTGCATTGTCAAACTCACCTTCAAGCAAGAAACGGCAGGCCTTGTCTGCGCGGCCGTTATGGCGTTTACGCCGATGTTCGGTCATATGCATGGAAACATTTCGAACGAGCCGATGGCAATGGCATTGGTGACAGCAGCGTTGTATGTGGGAATCCGGGCCAAGCAGACGGCTAAAAACCAGCTGTACATACTCGCTGGAGTTCTCTTTGGACTTGCCTTGGTAACCCGATTGACCGCTGGCATTTGGCTTCCAGGACTCCTAATGGTCACAATGTCCCGTGCTTCTATGAAGAAGTCAGCCCTGATGCTTGTTCCTGGCGTAGCTCTTCCTGTATTGGTGTGGATGTTGATCAACCAGATGACGCTTGGCGTGCCATTGATTCGGACATTCCATAGACCGCTGTTGGATGCATCCCACTCTCTTGGACAGCTCCTCGGGACAGGCATTCAAATCCAAGGCGCGGGTGTAACGCTGAGTGCGCCTGTCATACTGTTGTGGGTTGGAGGCTGTGCGGCTATTCCGATGTGGCTAATGCAATTCCACATGGGGATTGATTTGGTCACTTGGTCAAGTATCAGTATTTTGGTGTCGCTTGCGGTTCTCCTCATCAATTTGGATGTTGTCAGCAAGGCTCGACGAGGAATGTTACCGGGCGTGCCTGCAGAATCAATCGTCGTACGGATGGCCGGATTGCTTGCAATCGTGCTCGCGGTCACTGGACTTCTGCAGCAGCTGTTGTACTCGGACTGGGATGTCGTATTTTCTACCGGGCGCTATTCAATTGCTGCTGCACTCGGTGGTGCACTGTTAGTAACGGGCGCCATTGAACGAATAAAGAACTCCCGTATCCATACAGGCGCTGCGGCAGTTGTCGTTGCAGCTCTGATCGCGTTTGATGTCTTTAGCGTAGGCACAGTCCGCGCGTTCTACAGCGATAAGCCAACACAGGATGCCATTCAATACGTTGAGAAGGCTGACTAAGTCGAGTTTGCCAACTTTGCTGTAGGGGATTTAGGCTTCACGGGTAGATTAGGGTCGACTGTTTTCACGGTGGCCAATACTTCATTGCCTGAAGCGGACTGATCCGAGCTTGTTTACTTAGCGGGTGGGGTCTTGGGCTTCACAGGTGCATTAGGGTCAAATGTTTTCACGGTGGCTAAGGCTTGTTTGGCTGAAGGGGACTGATCCAATCTTGCTTATTTAGCGGATGGGGTCTTAGGCTCAATGGTTGGATTAGGGTCAATCGTTTTCACGGTAACCAATGCTTCTTTGCCTGAAGCGGACTGATCCGAGCCTGCTTACTTAGCGGGTGGGGTCTTGGGCTTCACGGGTGGATTAGGGTCAATCGTTTTCACGGTGACCAAGGCTTCCTTGCCGGGATACGCGATGGAAATCTTGCTCGTTCCAGCGCGCATCACACGGAGCCTGCCTCCCTGGTCGATGAACACACCTTTGCCATCCGTGCCCCAAATTCCCGTTTCCGCCGGGCGCCCACTGGTGTCTTTAAGATCGCTGATATCGCCAATCGCCAATGGGCTTTGCGCGAGACCTGTGATGGAGAATGGTTCCGTACTTCCTGCAGGTGGCTCCCCTGAAATGAGGAGTGCATCCGCGACAGGACGCTGAGAACCATCCGATGGTGAATTCACCACAAGGTTTCTCGCGATGGCAGCACTGCTTCCACCACCATCGAGGTTCAAGCCTTGTGTGGCGCCTTGTGCTATCAGAATGGCTGCCAGCTCAGACAGCGACGCACCGCGGCTTAGAGTCGCTTGGCGGCCATCGACCGTTACAAGGATAACACTGCCATCCGGGCGGATTCCCACGGCTGTACGCGGATGCCGAACCGTACTAAACGACTCCGACATCTTCTCTTTCTTGTTCCGAACATCGACCTTTCCATCTGTCAAGATACGGGGAGCCCCCGTAACGGCATCCGAGATGTCTTCAGCAAGAGGCGCATCGGCATCGAGAGGCTGGAGCGCACAAGACACAACCGCTGTGCTTCCGTCGACAATGATCGGCCTTAGTAAGTCATATGTCTGCTGGCCGATGGCGATTACGACCGTATTTGCTGGAATCAACACCTGTGGCACTTTTTCCGTCAGCGTCACGCGACCACTGACACTACCCGTTTGTAGTGAGCCGCCTGGAACATCCAGCTGGAGCCAGTAGCGATTATCCAGCTTCACCGTTTCCTTGCCGAACTGGGATGTAAACGCGATATTTTCGGCCATCGCTTCTGGCTTTCGATTGAGCCCATTCAGTGGAATGGAAACGGCACCAATCGTAACCGTAGCCTTGAAGGCATACGAGGCAATCGCATAGGATCCGTTTTTCAGTCGAAGAAATGATGAACGCTGCTTCGTTGGCTCTGTGATGAGGTTGCCATCCTCCATATGGAGGCCAATAGGGTTGCCGGCAAACGGAAAGAAACCGGCATTCACACCTGCAAGTGCTTTGCGCCTTGCTGCTAACTTAGAAACGACTTCCCGTCCGAATGTGGCATCCGTGTCCCAGACAGTATCACCGGCAAGGGCTGCACTAATCCGGACACCCGGCACGTGCGTATCTACATCAAATGTATGTACCGCCAGCGGGCCCGCGGGGTGATCGACAGGATAGAGATCCTGCTTGAGCACCACTCCTTGCCCTAAGATGCGCTCATAGTGGATGGCTTCTGGCGCCCATGCGCGTACTCCGGTGCACGTCGCCGTCATCAGAACGAGTGCTGTTTGAACTACATTATGACGAAACATTGGCAGCTCCAATAAAGTCCACGGTACATGTAATCGCTTGTGGTGACAGAGCCAGACTAAGGTGATCTGTCCCTTCAATCACATTCACCGTTTGGGGTTTGATTGCATCGATTAGGTTACTGGATGTCGGCATAAAGGCATCCCGCTCCGCAAGAATGAGCTGCGTTGGTACCGTCAATGGGCGCTTTTCCACGATACGACCGGGCCAGCCGCCAGTACGCATCATCGCAGCAAGGGCATCCAAGTCGTTCTGACCACGCTCTGCAAAGGTTCGAAATGTCCGTCCAACCGACGATGAAATCAAGTCTGGCCGTGATGTCGAGAGGGCATCGGCGATCCACATCGGCTCCATGGGAGGAGGATAGGTGTCTATAATCTTGTCACCAACGCCGATGAGGGTAAGTGACTTGCACTTCTCCGGGTGAAGCATCGCAAACTGTAGTGCGACGGCCGCTCCCATCGAAAACCCGACGACATGCACGCGACCTGTGTCAAACACATTTAGGCCGGCAAGAAGATCATGCATATGGACCAATGGAAAGTATGCACCGTGGACGTGCGGTTTGTCACTCTGACCATGGCCTCGGAGATCTGGACCAAACGGAGAATAACCCGCATCCAAAAAAGCTCTAACCCATCCAGCTCCATACCAGTTACGCCGAAATGAGCTTGAAAATCCATGTATGCAAAGGACATCTGGGAATTGACTGCCCGCCTGCTGCCAATGGATGGAGAGACCGTCGGAATCGACAATCGTAGATGTCAGTTTGATGGTGTCGGACACGACAGTCAGTATACATTTACCGTGTGTTTTCAACGTTATGGTGTGGCAGAAAACAGGGCATCACGGTGGTACACTTCGCCCATGTCTTCGCTGATTCAAGGACCTTCTTTTTCATCCGAACCGGATGCACGTGGCCACTTTGGCCCTTTCGGTGGACGCTTCGTTCCCGAGACGCTTGTCCCTGCGCTCGATGAACTTTCACGACGCTACGAAGAAGCGCGCACCGATCCCGAGTTTATTGCTGAGTTCGATCGGCATCTTCAGGAATACGTAGGGCGCCCAACGCCTCTGACATTTGCTGAGAATCTGACAAATGAGCTTGGTGGGGCGAAGATATACCTCAAGCGTGAAGACCTCTGTCATACTGGTGCCCACAAAATTAACAACACCATTGGGCAAATTCTTCTGGCCAGAAAAATGGGCAAGCCGCGCATCATCGCCGAAACGGGAGCAGGCCAACATGGTGTCGCTACCGCGACCGTTTGTGCGAAGTTTGGCTTTGAATGTTGCGTCTACATGGGTGCTGAAGATGTCAAACGTCAGCGGCTTAACGTGTTCCGGATGCAGCTCCTCGGCGCTGAAGTGCGGCCGGTCGAGAGCGGAACGAAGACGCTCAAGGATGCGACGAATGAAGCGCTTCGTGACTGGGTAACCAATGTGGCGGACACCCACTACATCATCGGAAGTGTTGTCGGTCCGCACCCGTATCCTTCTATGGTTCGGGACTTCCAAAGCGTCATCGGACGTGAGACGCGTGCACAAATGCTGGAGCGGACCGGTCGCCTCCCGGATGTCGTCCTTGCGTGTGTGGGTGGCGGTTCTAATGCGATGGGCATGTTCCATCCGTTTGTCTCTGATGAAAGTGTTCGTCTGATCGGAGTCGAAGCTGCCGGCGACGGTATCGGGACTGCGCGGCACGCGGCGACGCTGTCACTCGGTCGTCCCGGTGTCCTGCATGGCTCATTGACATACTTACTACAGGATGAACACGGTCAGATTGCCGAAGCACACAGCGTGTCTGCTGGTCTTGATTATCCGGGTGTTGGGCCTGAGCATGCATCGCTGAAGGACCGTGGCCGCGCAGAATATGCATCCGTTGATGACCAAGAAGCTCTGGACGCTCTTCAATGGGTAAGCCGACGCGAGGGGATACTTCCCGCGCTTGAGACGGCACACGCCTTTGCAGAGCTGCGAAAGCTTGCTCCAACGATGTCGCCCGACCAGACAATTGTTGTCTGCTTCAGTGGACGGGGTGACAAAGATGTCGAGGCTGTTGCGGAACGTCTTGGGGGGATGCACGTATGAGCCGCTTGCAGGCGTGTTTTGAAGCGCTGAAGTTGCGGAATGAAGCGGCGCTTGTGGTGTTCGTGACTGCGGGTGATCCATTTCCGGGCGAGACGTGGAAAGTGTTGAAGACGATTGCCGATGCCGGTGCAGATGTAATCGAACTTGGCATCCCATTCAGCGACCCGCTGGCGGATGGCCCGGTGATTCAGGCATCCTCGATGCGTGCACTCGAGGCAGGCGTAACACCACCATCCGTGATTGACGATGTACGTATTGCCCGTGAAGCCGGCGTTACGGTTCCGATCGTGCTGATGGGTTCTTGGAATCCGGTAATGCAGTTTGGCATGACTGAATTTGCAAACGCAGCAGCCACGGCTGGGGCCGACGCGACCATCTTGACAGACCTTTCTCCTGATGAAGCAGATGAATGGAAAGCTGCAAGTAATATAGCAGGCCTGGACACTATATTCCTACTAGCTCCAACATCTACACAGGTCCGCATGGATAAGGTCAAGCCTTTCGCCGGCGGGTTCATTTACTGTGTTTCGCGAACGGGCATCACTGGGATGCACGATAACGCAACGATTGGAGTCTCGGAACTGGTCACGACCATCCGCACGAATATTCCCGGTGTTCCAGTTTGTGTTGGTTTTGGAATCAGTCAGCCTGAACACGTTCGAGCTGTGTCTGCGGTCGCCGATGGCGCTGTTGTCGGGAGCCGGATTGTTCAGCAGCTGCATGAGACACGAGACTTGGATGTGCTTGCAGAGACCGTGGCATCCTTGAAAGCAGCGACCAAACGATGAATGTATTCACCAGCAAGCAACATCTAGCCCGGATGATCGACCAGACGCTGTTACGTCCGGATGCAACAAGGCGGGAAACAATCGACTTTGTAGAGCAAGCGGCGGAGTACGGATTCGCATCCGTTTGTATCCTTCCAACGTGGGTCGCGGATGCATCCGATATTTTGGCTGACACAGAGACAAAGGTTTGTACCGTCATCGGTTTTCCACACGGCCTCGCGGCGCCAGGCGCAAAAGAAGTTGAAGCGGCATTGGTCGTCGCCGATGGAGCACATGAAGTTGACATGGTAATCAACATCAGTGCACTTAGATCTGGCGCTGAGCTAATCGTTTTTGAGGAAATCGAGCGCGTTGTAGCGGCCTCGAATCTTGGTGGTGCCATCGTAAAGGTCATCATCGAGTGTGCATATCTCACCGATGCTGAGAAGCAAAGGGCATCTAAGCTTGCAGAGGAGGCGGGTGCAGCATTTGTAAAGACATCCACCGGGTTTGCACCAACGGGTGCAACCGCCGCTGATGTTGCCCTTATGCGCCAAGCCGTTAGCGAATCCGTTGGTATCAAGGCAGCAGGGGGGATTCGATCCTTGGCCTTTGCAGCTGAGTTGGTGAGCGCCGGGGCATCCCGCCTCGGAACATCCGGAGGTATCGCCCTTCTTGCCGAATACGGCGGGGCAACTGTAAATACCACGAATTCCTACTAGGTTTTTACCGCGTACGGTATCCTAGAAAATCGATC
>Ga0255117_1000566_pt1 | contig 11500 bp, 10 predicted proteins | sample Law_Atlam_RepA_8_2_FD_188583 | JGI IMG/M metagenome (GOLD analysis project Ga0255117, IMG submission 188583) | Freshwater microbial communities from St. Lawrence River, New York, United States - Law_Atlam_RepA_8h | ecosystem: Environmental > Aquatic > Freshwater > River | place: USA: New York...
GTCCCGGTCCACCCGGATGCCTTCGTACTCCATCTCCGACAGGACGTTGACCGCCGGCAGCGAGATGTTCAGGTACGCCCCCTTCGCGGGAGAGGGGTGCTTACACAGGTCCGGGACCGCCATACCGTTACGGAGCCCTCGCCGGGAGTCCTTACGGCCCGCGAGGAGTTTGTCCTCGCGCTTGAAGCGCGGCCCCTGCGCCGTACCCAGACGCCAGGTCATGTCTGCATCAACCGCGGCGTAGCGTAGCAACACGTCGAGCTCGATGTTCTCGAACCCCCCGTCCTCCTGACCCTTCTTTGCCTTCTTACCCTTCTTACCCTTCGCGCCTTTCTCGTCGGGGGCACCCAGCCCGGGCTCGAGTACCGCTAGCTCCTCGGAGGCCTTCTTGTTCTTACGCACGTTGTCGAGCTGGTTTTCGCCCTCTGAGCGTGCCTGCTGATCGTGCAGCTCGTCGGCGTACGCCGCGAACTCTGGGTAGAGCGCGCGGGTCAGCTGCTTCAACCCGTACTGGCCCTTCTTGTCTTCCTCCAGCGCGTGTTCGGCTAGCATCGTGTCCCACACGATGTTGCCGACGGCCCAGCCGTACTTCTTGAACACCTTGAGGTCGTACTTGGCGTTGTGGAAGACCTTCGGCTTAACGCCCTCTACGAGGCGCCTCACGATGGGCGCCGCTTCTTCGGGGTCGTAGGGCGTGTCCTTGTGCCACAGGGGTATCGCGGCCGCCTTACCCGCGTCCCAGGCCAGGGAGACGGCCAGCATCTTCGTACCGGCCCGGTGCGGGAACCTGGTGTTGGTCTCAGTGTCCAGCGATACGGGCCACACGTCGGCGGCGCCTGTACGGGCGTACTTCTCGACCATCTCTACGAGCTCGGTAACCTCGGCGATGGTACGTGGGAAGATGTAGTCCTTCGTGAGCTCGTCGAGCGGCCGCGTCTTCACTTCGCCGGCAGCGGCGATCTCCATCGCGCGCTCAAAGTCGCGTTCGAATACGCCGTAGTGGCCGGACATGGTGGCCAGCTGCGCAGCTGACAGTGTGGGGATCACGACCAGCTTGCGGCCGGCGTACTCCACCCCGGAAAGGACGCGACCCTGGATGTCGGCGAGCTTCTTAGCCTTGATGCCGAGGGACTTAGCGGCATCAGCACCCATGGCCAACACCACGAGCGGCTTCTCCTTTGTGCCGACGGCCATCTGGACCGACGACTTCAGGAAATTTTCGCAGCGGTCGAAAGTCTCGCGGTTGTGGTCCTCACCGGCGCACAGGACGGCGTACGTGTACCCGATGCGCAGGTTGGCCCCGGCAAGGTCCTCGCGCCGCATCATCAGCGCGCGCTCGGTAGCCTTGGCGATACGGCCGGCAGGGTCGGAGAACGGGTCATGCGGATTCAGGACTTGTCGGAGGTGAAACTTCCCCTCCTCCTGCGGGGGCGACATGGCCTCCGCGACTACGAGTACGTGACAGGCCTCCCTAACAGCGCTGTGCGAAAAATGATGACCCTCTGCCGGGCATCCGCGACACCACAGGCCCGGCTTCGGCCCGCAGTTGTCACATCCCCTCTCTGAAGTAGTCGGTGCTGTCATCCTGAGGTTCCCTCTTGACGGGGTTTAGCGACACCACGTTGGGTGCCTTTTCTTCTACCTCAAAAGTCCCCAAAACTTTGCCTACACGGAACACGGACATCGAGTGCAGGTTCATGGCCGCGAGGCCGTATTTACGAAGACGCGAGATCACGCCGCTCTGCTGGACCTCGGCGGGTCTTAGCGCAGTCTCATGCCGGTTGGCAAGCTCCCGGATGCCGTAGACGTTCCCGTCCCGGCTGTAGCGGGGGTGCTGACGGAGCAGTGTCTGTAGCGCCTGGTTCCAGTTCACGACCAGCAGGTCCTGGGCGTCGTCGTAGTAGACGCCGACCCCAGTACTGTTGATGGTGCGGCGCGTTCCTGAACTACTCAGGAGACTGAGTAAATTTACTCGCTGCATATCCCCATTCTCATTTCGAGTGGGAATTTGAGGGCTTTCGAAGATCCAGTTGACCAGCTGAGCAGTCTCGGACTGCTGCGTAGTGTTGACGAGTTCATCCTTCCGGAGGACACAGAACTCCTTAGCGAAGGACTGGTGGTCCTCGCCCACGATCTTCATCACCGTCAGCGCGGGTACGAGGGCCTCCATGAAGCGGGGCTCGACACCCTTAGGCCGGTTCTCACCCTTGCCGTAGAACTTGGCTACCTCACCGTACTCGGCCTGGATGTTTTTGACGTGCGGTAGCAGGGCCACGTCCAGGTCGCGCTTCAGGTCGGCAATAAAATCGTCCCCTAGAGCCTCCGTGATCGTGATGACCGGGTCATCTACGTCACCCTTCATGAGCTCAATGGGGATCATGCGGTTGACGTCCTGGACCTTATCGGGCTTACGAATGCTGGCTACGAAGACGAACATGTTCATCGACTGGCGCACGGCCTCGCCAGACCGGCTACCGTAGTTGATCGAGTTGTCCTCGCCGGTCAGGTTACGGAACATCTCGAGGATGTCCCGCACCACACGGGTCTTCTTCTCGTTGCCGCCCTCATCCTCAAACTCGTCAAGGACTAGCGGCCGCGCCTTATTACCCATGTACTGGCGAACGCCGGCCGGCGTGTACTGGTCCATACCCACGGCCGCCGACAGGATGTGAATACGGGGGAAGCTCTTCCCTCCGATGAGACCCATCGCGAGCTTGCTCTTACCGGTCTGCGAGTCGGCGTGGAAGCCCACCATAGGCTGCCGCTTAAAAGCCGCTCCGACAGAGGCCGCGATGATGTGCGCGGCTAGGAACTTCACGGCGGACTGGTGGTGCTTAAAACGCCAGCCGACGTCGAGCATTGCCTTGATGCGGTCGTAGACGCCGCGAAGGTCGATGTCCTCAGCGCGCTTCAGGTCTTCTACGGAGTCCACCGAGGCAAGCCACGGCGGCTCACCCGTACCGAAGCCAACATCGAAGATGTGCCCGCCGTGTGAAGGGCCCTCGAGCTCCTTCCACTTCAACGCGGCCCCTTCAAACCAGCCGTGGTAGATGCGCTTCCCGTTGACGATGTACATCTCAGGGGCGTCGCCACGGATTACGTGGATACCCTGCGCCTTCATAGGGGTGCTATCCATCTCGGGTGCCTGCTGCGCCAGGAGCATGAGAGCTGCCTTGGCGTGAAAACGGCAGCTCTGGTCGAGCCGCTGTACGTAAGGACCTTCTTTTGGTGTTACCAGCCCCTCAAGGAACGGGGGTATACCTACGCGGTCGCTAAAGAACTGGTAGATCGGGCCGTAGATGACACCTAGCTCACGCTCCACCGCGCGTTCGTCCGCCAGCGGGAGTTGAACGATGGTCTTACGGGCCTTATGCCAGAGGTACAGGCGACGCTCACCGTCCCCCGCCTTCTGACCGACCGTAAAAAATTCCGTAGACAGCAAGTTTGCGAGCCGCTGGATAAACGCCGGCTCGTCCTCGCCCAGGGCGACGATTTGACGCGAGAGGGCACCCGCAGGAATGCTCAGGAGCTTCGAGCACATCTGCACGTAAGCTTCGCACTCGTGCGAGTCGCGCAGCAGGCGGCCCCAACCGCTGGCTACCTCGATACGACGCCTGACGTCCGTGTAGTCGACCTCTTCAATTTCCGGGGCCGCGTGCTCGTACACCCACTCCTGCGGGGTCTGGAAGCAGTCCTTGGACTGAAGTCGCGATAGCCTGTCCGCTACGGAGGCTACGCCGTACTGAAGAACCGCTTCGTCGGGGTCCTTGGCCAGGGGAAACGCGTCCCAGCCGCAGAACACTTTCGTCCGCAGGTTCTTGATGTGAGGCAGCCAGCCCTGGATAAGGGGGTCACCGCCACCCTGCGGCGAGTCGCTGACCAGGTAGAGTTCCTCTACACCCGCGGACGAGTACAGGTCGTCGATGCTACTGGCAGTACCGGACCCACCGGACCCCACAACGATTAGGGTGGGCGCTCCAAGCGTGTCGATCTGATGCGCCATGAGAGACATGGCATCCATCTCGCCCTCTACGAGATGAATGCCGTTCACAAACTGCTGGTTGGTGGCCAGTAGGTGGGCGTACCGGTTCCACCCCAGACCGAAGAACCCTACCTCTTCGCCGTCAGCCCCGAGGTAGATGAACTCCTTAGAGTTCGGTCGTCGGAGTTTAATACGTCCGGGAGTGTTGGGTGTCAGGTCGTACCGGAGGGCTACAGAGCCGTTCCAGATCTCCCGCGCGCCGAGAAGTACGCGCGCCTCGTCAGATAGCGACGTTACGAGGTCCGGGCGAACCCCAAGCTCATCGGCTTCCCGCTCACGCCGGATGTTCTCCTCACGAGCCTCCATGTCGAGCGTATCCAGGACGATGCCCAGGGGCGGCATGATACCGAGGAAGTCGAGGGTAGGAATCGCGGAGAGCGGGATCTTACGTACGTTCGTGAGCCACTCCGCTGACTTACGCGCCTCGAGGCTCACGTTGTTGGGGTTATTCAGGGCCTCCATCAGCGTGCGGTGACACAGCGCCATCAGGCGCGTCTTCAGCTGCACCGACCGGTCCCAGGTACGGAACTGGTTCGCCGCTGATCCTGTCAGAAAAGAGAGGCCAAAATTCTGACGGAGATCACCGAGTGCGTTGAGCGGCGTAGTGCCGGTAACATGCGCCCAGAAGTCGACCGCGTTCCACACGAACACGCCGCAGCCGAAGCACTTCGCGTACCCGCGGTCGAGGTAGATGTTAAACGACGGCGTGCGGTCGTTGTGGTAGGGGCAGCAGCCGGTGAGTCGCTTCCCGGAGGCAGACCAGCGCCCCGTCGGCTTTAGCTGACGGAGGCGCTCGACAAGTGTCTGGGCCGGTAGCTCGGCCCAGATGCGCTTCAGGTTTTTGTGCGAGATCCCGTTAGCTGCGACTCCCTTCGTACTATGGGTTGCTTGTCGCGCCACGAGTCACCTCGCGCTGTGCAGGGCAGATCGGCTTGTATCCGCACCAGTCGCACAGCTTGCTGGTAGAGGGCTTCGGCTCCTCCTGAAGGTTGGCACATACCTTAGACATGTGCTCCTCCAACCACGGGGCGTAGGTACTACGGATCTCGGCGGCCGTCACGTACTTACCCCACTCCAGCTTGTCGGGCATTACGAAATTGATCGCCGCCTGTACGCCGCGCGCCTCGGGGAACCGAGCAAGGCCCATAAGCGCGTACACCCGAAGCTGGGTCTGGTAGTAATCCAGGTCGCGCTGCTTACCGGACTTGTGATCAATGATGATGATGTCGCCCTTGCGCGTCAGCATCGCAAGGTCGACTACCCCGCGGAAGAACACATCGACGCTCTTACGGCGGTCACCGAAGAAACCGGTCCACTGGTAGTCCGTGGACATGCCCCACTTCTCTTCGATGCAGTCCGTCACGACGCTGTGCTTGCGGCGGAACTCGACCATCTTCGCGACGAAGCGCTCCATCTGCTCGTGACGCGCGTCGAGCTCCTCGGACTCAGAGGACGTAAGCTCCCCCTGGTCGCGCGCGTGCATTATCGCGTCCGAGATGGAGTAGCCGCCGAGCGCGAGCTCTAGCGCCTTGTGCACAGCTACGCCGATTCGGTTGTCGGCAAACTGGACAAGTTCAGGCTGCTTCTGTCCGCCGTACTTGAAGTCGTACTTCAGGGAACACTGCTCGATGACACCCAGTTTTGAGATTGACCAGGGGCCGTGCTTTACGACGATCGGGTCGACAGCCATGGGTAACTCCTCAAATCGAAAAAAAGGAGGCCCCCACCGTAAGGTGAAGGCCCCCTGTCGTACGTAACCGGCCGGGGACCGGTCGAGGAATTACGAGTTGCTGTAATCAGGAACCGCCGAGTCGTCCGCCAGCGGCTCGTTGAACGTGTCGCCCAGGATGGCCGGGCTCGTCGTCTTCACGCGGTCGTACAGGTCCGCGAGCGCCGGGAAGTAGACCTCGGCGTCGACGGCCTGGGAGAGGGCGCGCAGGACCGGATCCAGCTCCTTCGGGAGGTAGACGTCGGCCGGGTTCTTGGACTCGACACCGGTCGGCTTGATGCCGAACCAGCGCTTCGAGCTCTCCTTGAACTCCTGCGAGGAGAAGCTGATCCACCGGGACCAGATCTCGTCACCGCTCTGCACCAGGTTGATGAGGTTACGGCCGGCGCGGTAGCTGGTCTTCGAGAACTTGATCGAGTAGACCCCGGTCATGTTCTTGTCGACCAGGTAGGCAACCACCTCGGTACCGCAGCCGCCGTCACGCGGCAGCTTCTTCGCGTTCGGGCACTCCTCGCATTTGCCGTACTTGCTACCCTGCGCCATGTCCAGGCTGTAGCACAGCGGACCGGACTTCTCGGCGCCGAGCGGCGGCCACATCGTACGCGTCTCGTGCAGGCCGATGACCGTCGCGACGAACTCGCTGTCGAGGCCGCGGCTGTCCGAGGTGTAGAAGTCGCCGGGCGCCAGCTTCGGCGGACGGGACTCGTCGTTACCGACGCCGTGGTAGAGCTTGATCTCCGGAATCTTGAACCCGGAGCCCTTCATGTGAACGCCCTGCTTGTTGGGGCGCATCTTGCGGACAAGACCCGCGACCTTCTCCTGCCACTCCGGGGTGAGCTTGGAGATGATGTCCACCATGGCCGCGGTGGTGGGGCGCTCGAGACCGAGGGCCGCCTCGTGGTGGCGTTCCGGCAGGCGCGCGACGAGGGCCTTGTTCGCCGCGAGGTTGGCCGCGAAGCTACCGGGGGCGGGAGCTGTCGCGAGTTCGGTGGTGTCAGACATTGTCTTCTCCGATGTGAGGGTGACTACGTAGTACCAGATCGTTGCGTTTAGCTGACGTCCGTGGTTCAGTGGCCGCACCCTAGCCCGCCGATGCGGGCAAGGCAAGTACTTTCCCACAGAGGGACCATGGCCTCAAACCGCGTTGTAGATGCGTATTACGCTGATGTTACAGGGGTCACTCTGCTTAACGCTGAGCTAGAACGCCGGCTGTTTCACGAGTACAGAACCTGCGCAGGGTGCAGCCGCACGTATACCGAGGGCGCCACCGTCAGAGCCTGCCCCGACTGCAAGCGCGCACGCAACCTTCGCTCACGTGACGAGCTTGTTAATGGAGCCCTGAGATTCGTCGTAAAGGTGGCCCGGGAGTACGCCCGCCGCGCGAAAGGGGAGCGCCACGGCGAGGAGCTCCTCCTGGCGCTGATATCCGCGGGTAACCTGGGTTTGCTGGTTGCCGTGGACCGGTTCGAACTTACGCGCGGTACGCGGTTCCTGACGTACGCCGCGTGGTGGGTGCGAGAGAAGATTCTGGAGGAGCTGGACAACATGGGTGTGGTTCGCGTCCCCGCCTACCAGCAAAAAGCACAACGCGCTCGGTGGAAGCAAGCTGGCAACGGCGAACTAGAGGCCCCCTACGTCACACTGGAGCCACTGACGGAGCTTGACCGTGTGAAGGGTGATGAGGACCTTGAGCGGAACCTACTAAACCGCTACGGTTCAGCTACTATTACCAAAATCCTACAGGAAGCTAATGTCTCTACCCGAGACCAGTACATTCTGATGCTTCACTTGGGATCGCGGGAAGATCCGAAAAATCTGAAGCAAATTGCTGCGCGAGTAGGATGCACCCCGGAGCAGGTACGCGCGGTGAAGAAGGACACCCTTGCCCTACTCCGGGATGCACTCGGCGACTCAGACGTTACCGATTTTTCGGACGTCTTTGTCTAACAGCACGGTCTTACGCACTACGTCACCCAGGTAGCTGAGCGCCCTCTCGGTGTACTCGTCACCCGGGTCACCGGCCGCAACCGCGCGCTGCATGATCTTGAGGCGCGCTGCCGCCGCATCCGCGTGAAACTGCACCCCGCCGCGGCGCCTAACCGCGCGGATTACCGCGGCCATTACGGCGCGAGGGTGCGTATTACCCAACGTGGTTTCTTTACGCATGGAGCATCTCCTTTACGAGTTGAGCCTTGTCGATCGCCCGTAGCTCAAGCTCCTCTACGCGCTGCCCCTCCAGCACATTACCGATGGCGTACAGCAGCTCAGCCCCGATTTCCGTGGCTGATTTGTCGCTGTTGTAGCCGAGCATGTGCAAAAGGCGGATCGCTCGGAACTTGTACTCGGTGTCCGGTGAGGACGCCATTTACGCACCTCCTTCGTAGGGCCTACTGCCGCACCTAGGGCACAGCAGCACGCCGGTCTCTTCCTGCGGACGTAGAACCGCGCCGCACGTGCGGCACAGTTCTCGCGTCTCAGAGGAAACCTTTACGTTGTCTTGCTCTACGCCGTACTTCTCCACGCTACCTCCTACGTATTACGTGCCTTTACCGCGCCTTACCGCGGCACTCAGTCCAGTACGAGCACCGAGGACCGCAAGCCCAGTGGTCTATCTGCGCCTTCGGGAACACGCCGGCGCGGATCAAGTCCGCGGTCTCGGCCAGGTCTTCCTTGAAGACCTCCTGCTGCTGCCGGCCCCGCTGAGACTCGATGGGGCGGTACTCCACCCCCTTCTTCAACTGCACCAGCTGGTCGATTCGGACGCTAGGCGTCCCTACAACCTCGGAGTACAGCGTTAGCTGGGTGTTCTTTTCGACCTGGTCCTGCGACCAGCTCTTGGTGGTGGTCTTGAGGTCTACGACCACCTGCCTTGCAGGGCTACCCTCCTCCGGGGCGATGGGTACCGAGTCGATAAGGTCGATGTAGCCCACCATCGGTACACCTGCGATGTTAACCGCAAAACCAGACTCTACTGCAACCGGGTTGAGCTTCGGCAAGGCGTACATGTGCCAGGTGGCGTATGAGTCGACGATGACGGTCTGGACAGCGGCCGGATCCTCGTCTTCCCAGTCCTCGATCGACTCCGACTCGGCCTTGAACAGGTCGCTCGCTACGTCCCTAACCTCGGCAAACGTAGTAGCCTTCCCGTCCATCTTCGCGAGCAGTGACTTCTCGACCAGCGAGTGGATGTTGCTGCCACGCACGAGGCTCGCGGTCTTTTTCGACGGTTTTCCGAGGACGTACTTGAACTCGTACGACTTTGGGCACTTCTTGAACTCGTAGTACTGTGAGTGTGAAAACGTCCCCTTGGGGAGCTTCGGGTCTCCGAAACCCTCGGGGAGTACCAGCTTCCTTTTTTCTGCCATTAGCGCCTCCTGCTGTTGTCTACCGCGGCCAGTTCCCGCGAGTACCGAAGCATGTCGTCCATAGACATGTTGTCGTCACCCGACGAGCCCTCAGACGCGGCGGGAACTGTCGTACCGCGCACGGTCGTTCCGTAGGTAAACGTCTGCTCTGCGCCTCGCGGCGTCGGCCCCGTCGGAGGCCTAGGGGGCGCAGACAAAGCCGGTACCTCCGCCCGCACCTCGATCTCGAACGGTTCGTGTCGGACGGTTACGTCATCTGTCGTCAGCGCCCGCCCGAACCGCTGGGAAAGCACCTCCAGTACGTCACTCCACTCCAGGACCACCCGCATCGCCTACCTCCTCTGCCTCGTTTTCGATGGACTCAGGCCGGGCCACAACCCGACCAACGCTTCGCCTATACAGGCACTTCTTGTCGAACAGCTTCACTCCCGCGGCGTCGCACTGCTCCTGCTTTGCGCAGGTTACGCACGCTAGCTTCTGCGTCATTATTGCGCTGATGTCGTTCTTTTTGTCCAGCGCCCTAGCCTTAATCGCGTCCACCGTCCCGGGGAATAGCAGGCGGTAGACCGTTACCTTCTTGTCCTGGCCCGCGCGGTAGTTACGGTCAATCGACTGGAGGTACTTGTCGAGCGACCAGTCGAGGCTGTAGTAAACCGTGTACGCGGCAGCGTTTGCGGTGAACCCTACACCCGTACCGATCTGTCCAACGAGTACCCGGCACTTTGGGTCCGTCTCGAACTTCTTAAGCAGCGTACCCGACTTCGCGCTAGTCGTACCATCGAGGCGGATGCTACCCACCTTTCGCTTCTGTAGGAGGCCCTCGATGGTCTCAATTTCGGGGGCGTACACGCACCAGATGATGACCTTGTGCGCGGGGTCCTCCAGAAGTCCGTCCAGTAGCTCGTCTAGCGCATCCAGCTTGGGATTGTCTGGCAGCCACTCCGCGGTTGCTGGCGTACCTTTTACCCCATCTGCGGTCGTGTATATGAATCCGGATAAAACCTGCGAAAGCTTGTTAAGTCGCACCGCAGCGTTCTGCGCCTGAACCACACCGTCCTCACCACCCGTCTGGATATACGTCGCCAGGTCAGCCTGCATCGTCGCTATGAACTCGTTGTACAACCTGGTCTGCGACGGCGACGGCTGGACTGTGATGTCCACGATCTGCCGCTCGGGCAGGTCGAGGCACTCATCCTTACGCTTACGGATAGCGATACGATCGACACGCTGGTTGATGATGTGGAGATTTTTGTACCCGGTGACGATGTGCCGGTTATGCGGCGCGTGGACAAGAAACTTCTCTGAGAACGAGAACCAGTCCTCGGGCATCAGCGCAGGCGCCAGAAATTTGAGCTGCGGGTACAGGTGGCGCGGATCCCCGAGTGCCGGCGTACCGGACATGATGTACCGGCGGGCTGCTTTAGCCGACAACGCCAGCGCGGCCTTCGTCTGCTGTGAGGTCATCTGCTTTATGCAGTGGCTCTCATCCGCTACGATGATCTGGTAATCGATATCGCACAGCCAGGACGGTTCTTGCGGCCCTATAGACGCCGCAATTTCCTTTAGCGGCGTACCGTCGACCCACGCACGGACGAGCTCGAGCTGTTTCTTAGGGTCGCCGACCTTCCCGATTACCTTAGAGGCCTCCCGTATGTCGTAGCGCCCCGAGTTAGTAAGCGCCGCGCCAGCCGATCGTGACAGAGTCGGGAACCCCATCGTACGCGCGGTACCGTAGGTACAGACAATGACGTCGTAATTCTTGTGGTCGCGTATTACCCCTTTCTTTTTGGTGGGGGTACCGTCTACGGCAACGGCCTTGAGCGCGCCCTTCGAGTGGAAGTCAACCTCACGGAGCCATGTGGAGACGACGACCCTCGGAGCCATAACAAGCATCCGCTCCCCCGGGAGCTGCAGCTTGAGGTCGCACAGCACCTTAGTTTTGCCAACTCCCGGCTCCCACAGCAGCGCCCAGCGGGGGTTGTGGTAGAGATACGCCAAACCCTCCATTTGGTGCGCAAAGGGGGTTACCGGGAGCTCCTTTAGGGGTATGTCGCGATCAACTATGCGTTGAGGCACGGCGATAAGCGCCTCCTCCTGCGCAGCAGCCGCGGTAGTTAACGTGATCGACGGGTACACCTTTCGGATATCCTGCAGGACCTGCAGCCCCACAGGCGCGTACGCCGGGTAGACCCAGCGGTCCCGAGCCTTATCGCGCGCGGCGCCGAAGATGCGTGGGTGCCCCGGGCCGTCCCCAGACAGCCAAAATACGTTGACCGGCCCTACGCGTTCGTGTTCTAGCTGGAACATGGTAAACTCCTAGGCCTGGCGAGAAGCCGCTATACCACAACGAGGCCCTACATGCCG
>Ga0255117_1000571_pt1 | contig 11440 bp, 12 predicted proteins | sample Law_Atlam_RepA_8_2_FD_188583 | JGI IMG/M metagenome (GOLD analysis project Ga0255117, IMG submission 188583) | Freshwater microbial communities from St. Lawrence River, New York, United States - Law_Atlam_RepA_8h | ecosystem: Environmental > Aquatic > Freshwater > River | place: USA: New York...
CGTTACTGTGACGGCGTATTCACGGTTATACCCACCACATTAACCATCACAGTAACCACCACAGTAGCATTGAACCTATTTACTGTATCCCCTTCGGGGATAACATATGTAAATAGAATAAGGGTTTCACCCTTAATTGGCTTTACGCCTTTTAGGGCTTGCCAATTAGGGTGACCCTTATGCAACATCGAAAAGACATGAGCCACCAAGCACCACAAGACCAGCCTCGGAAGCGGGGCCGCAGATCGAACCCGAACTTCAACCAGAAGCCGACCCATTGGCAGGCGATGTGGGCGAAGCATCCCGAGCGGTTGCGTCAGCACATCGACAGGCTGACGGCGGCGAGGGAGGCGAAAGCCCAGGAGAGGGGTCGGCTCATCCAAGCGGTGTTCGACATGATTCCGACCGAGCCGATGCGACCGCACGAACTGCGGGATGCCTTGGCCCTCCTGTGGACGGAAACCTACGGGGAGCCGATGGACAAGAAGGTCGCTTGGAACATGGTGCGGTCAGCCCAGCGTCTGGGCATGATCGGCCAAACGGACGACAACCTCTACTTCGTGCGGCACTCGGTTTGACCTGTTGACGGGCGGAGGAAAGCAGTCATATGTCGGTGTCAGATTGATCTGCGACTTCCATCCCGACAGGACTCCCAACGGCATCCGTTCCGACTTGGAGGAATTGCGGCGTGTGGCCGTTCGTCACTTGATTCGTGCGTACAACACGAACGACCAAGCGATTGCCGACAAGATAGTGGCCGAGGCTTCCATCATGCTGACGGTCATCTCCAAGGTGGAGCAACTCATCGAAAATCCATGAACGCCGACTTGCGGAAATTGTACGATGCATGGTGGCGGCGTTGCACGCAGGAACAGAAGGATGCGTTGCTCAAGGACGGGTTCGACCCGAAAGACCCGAGCAAAAGCGGCATCGGCTTGGCCTACCGTTATGTGGACTCCGACAAGGAGGATTCCTACGAGGGTTCCTGCAAGACCACGCACGGGCCGAGGGGCTACAATGTGGATTCCATCCAGCGGCGGGAGTATCGTCCCGACAACTATTACCTTGAACCCGAGACGCACATGACCGACAGGAACTACACCAAGGCGGAGGTGCTGGACATCATCTCCAAGATACTGTCGGTGCTGGGCGACAGCGATCATCCCGAGAACAGGTTGCAGGCGACTTGCATCAAGTTGTCCATCGGCGTCCCTGGCCAACCCAACATGACGGCCTTGGCAAAGGAACACGGGCTGACACGGGCGGCGGTGTCCCTGCGGGTCAAGACCATCCAGCGGAAGTTGGGATTACCTCCTTCTGTTTACATGAAATCTGAACACGCTTGTGCGAGGCTGAAACGCAAATGAGCAATCAAATACACATCGGCAGTAACCTTGATGTCCTGCCAACTTTGCCCGACAACTCGATTGACTCAATTGTAACCGACCCGCCTTATGAACTTGGTTTCATGGGTAAGTCCTGGGATTCGACTGGCATCGCTTACAGCGTCATCCTTTGGAAAGAGTGTCTGCGAGTATTAAAACCTGGCGGTCATCTGCTGGCCTTCTCTGGTTCTCGCACTTACCACCGCATGGCGTGTGCAATCGAGGACGCTGGGTTTGAGGTGCGTGACCAAATCATGTGGGTCTATGGTTCAGGGTTTCCGAAGTCGCATAACATCAGCAAGGCGATGGATAAAAATGGTGGCAAAGACCTAACTTGGTTTATTGATTATGTAATCAAGACTGCCGAGGAAAAAGGCATTACCAAAGCCGAGTTGTCTGCACTTTTCCCAAGCAAGAACGGCAATCCGACAGGGTGGCTATGGAACAAGCAAAACGGGCAAGGGATAACATTGGAGCAATACAACAAGATTAAGGACTTTCTTTGTTTGCCCTTTGAGAGCATCGAAGAAGTCGAGCGTTCCGTTATTGGCGTAGGCAAGGCTGGTCTTACCAAGGGGAACATCGCCAATTTTGCTGGCAAGACAGAGTTTGAGATTACTGCCCCCGCTACAAATGAAGCAAAACAATGGGACGGCTGGGGAACCTCCTTAAAGCCAGCCCACGAGCCGATCTGCGTCGCCCGCAAGCCGCTTGATGGGACTGTCGTCGATAACGTCCGCAAGTGGGGAGTCGGCGGCCTGAATATTGACGGGTGCAGGGTCGGGACGGAAGATACAACCACACGTAATCATTCTTCTTCTTCTTCTTACTTTACAGGAAATATCGGAGAAGTTCAACCAGTTGGGGATTACTATCAAACAGGCAGCAACAAAGGCCGTTTCCCCGCCAACCTCATCCACGACGGAAGCCAACAAGTGTTGGATTTGTTTCCTGGCGATAAAGACAAGTCCTCCGCCCGTTTCTTCTATTGCCCAAAGGCCTGCAAGGATGACCGAGATGATGGGTTAGATGAGTTTGAAGAAAAAAGGGAAAGCGATAGAGTTCTGGATAGTGGTGTTGGTGGTGATAATCCAAGGAACCGAACCAACAAACCCAGGGCAAACTTTCACCCGACAGTAAAGCCGACCGACCTCATGGCCTACCTTTGCCGCCTGGTCACTCCAACTGGAGGAACCATTCTTGACCCGTTCATGGGATCGGGTTCGACAGGTCGAGGTGCCGTCATTCAAGGCTTCAACTTTATCGGCATTGAACTATCACCAGAGTACGCCGCCATCGCCGAAGCCCGCATTAAGGCCGCAACTAAATGAGCGAACGCATCCGACCCATCGACCTTGCTGGACGCCTCGGCATCTCCAAGCAGTTGGTCAACGCCTACATCACCCAAGGGATGCCCATCGACTCCTACGAGGCGGCGGAGTCATGGGTCATGTCCAGACGGGCGGTGCGGGGCGGCACGCAGGCCAGCGTCACGGGCGACAAGGACTTCAACGAGACGGTCGAGCGTCAGCGGGAACTCAAGGCTCTGGCCCACCGCAAGTACCTCGATGACCTCGCCAACGATTCTCCAGACGCCAGCAAGTCCTACTCGACCTACGACAAGTTGGTTAAGACCCTCATCACGATGGAGAAGGAACTCCACGCACGGCAGATCGCCTCCCGTGAGTTCATCCGCACGCAGACCGCCATCGAACGCTTCGGCAAGATTCTGACGAACCTCCGCAACGAACTCACGCAGTTGGGCACCAAGGTCGCTTCCCGTGCCAACCCCGACCATCCTGGCCGTGCGTTGAAGGCCATCGACGAGGAGATGACCCGCATCCTGTCCCGTGTGTCCGAAGCGGTGGCGGAGTCCGAGGAGGAAATCAAGTCGCCGCAAGCCGACATTGACCCGACCGAAGCGGAGGCGTCCACCGAAGAAGTTGACGACACCGAGGAATAATGGACGAGACGGCTGACACCTACGAGTCGCATCTGCGTGCGATGCTGGCCCCCGACCCAGACGGGGACATCGTGGACTGGCTTGAAGCCAATGTGAAGAATATGCCTGGGCCGATGCCTGGGGCGTTCCGAGTCGAAACCACTCCGTATTTGTCGCCCATCCTGCGTGCGATGACCGACCCAGAAATCCACACAATCGTGGTGTTCGGTGCGGTGCAGATGGGCAAGTCCACCCTGCTGGAACTGTGGTCGGCTTTCATCGCCGCACGCACTCCTGGCCCGACCCTGCTCTTGCAGGATGTGGACTTGAACGCCAAGGACTGGCAAGCCAACCGCTTGCGTCCCATCTGGGAAGCGACCCCTGCGGCCAAGGCCAAGTTAAGCACCACCGAGAAGTCCAACTGGCACACGCACCAGTTCCAGCGGTGTACCATGTGGGTGCTGGGTGCGGACAACAAACGAAACCTCCAACGCCGTTCCATCCGCTTCCTCGGCGGGGACGAAGTGTGGTCGTGGAAGAAGGGTCACCTTGGCGAAGCCCAACGCCGCCGCACCGCCTTCACTTGGAACGGCAAGTCCGTGTTCATCTCGCAGGGCGGCGTGGAAGGTGATGACATCACGAACCTCTGGAACACTTCAGATCGCCGTGAGTGGATGTTCAAGTGCTTGGCCTGTGAGACGCAACAGCCCTACGAGTGGGAGCAATTGATCTACCCAGAGGACGCCAAGGGCGGTGGCGGCTGGGACATCGAGATGGTCAAGAAGGGCATCAAATACAAGTGCAAGTCCTGCGGCCATATGCACGATGACTCTTTCGCCACACGGCAGGAGATGAACGCCAAGGCATCCTATGTGCCCATGAACTCGACCGCACCAAAAGGCATCGTTGGATTCCATTGGAACTCGCTCTGCGGTCAATGGGGTTTGTCGTGGGGCGACTTGGCGGAGGAAGCCATCAACGCCAAGCGTGCATACGATGAACACGGGGACGACACGGCTCGCATCGAGTTCAAGCAGAAGCGTCTGGCCATCTCCTGGGTCGAGAACCCAGACGAGGACGGCGGCGAAATCATGCCAAGCGGCTACAAGATGGCCGACCCGTGGGATGACGAAGCGGCGATGGTGGACGGCAAGTTGATGCCAGCACCGATCACCGAAGAACACAAGAAGTCCAAGCAGTTCGCATGGCTACGCACCCTCAATGTCGATGTGCAACGCAACGGGTACTACGCAGTCGTTCGCCGCTGGGCTACGGACGGCAAGAGCCGAGGCAAGGAATGGTCTTTCCTCGCCACCGAGGACGAACTACGGGCTTTCCAACTCAAGCATGATGTATCAAACTTCTTCGTCTTTCTGGACTCGGGTGACGGCCCGAATACTGATGCCGTTTATCGTACTTGTGCAAAATACGGATGGAACGCTACCAAGGGTGCTGGTCAAAACGAGTTCGCATGGCGTGTCCAGACTCCCTACGGCATCAAGGTCGCCTACCGTCCCTACTCTCGCTCCAAGGTAATCCAAGTGGGTGCCCAGTCCTGCAAACTGTTCCTGTATTCCAACCTGGTGTTCAAGGACGCCCTATCCCGCCTGCGGAGGGCTGGTGCCCACACCTACCCCGAGGACTTCGGGGACGAGTACCGCAAACAAATGCAGTCCGAACACCGCACCAAGAACAACGCTGGCACCCCCATCTGGCTCCCCATCGGTGATCGAGCCAACCACTTGTGGGACTGCGAAGTGCAGGGTGTGCTGTTCGCCATGATGTCCAAAATCGTGGGTAAGGGCAAAAACAAGGGTGCAACCGTGGCCGAAGAAAAACCCGCCGTGGAAGCAGAAACCGCTTGACCTTTCACCGAGGAGGGTCACAGTACCCTCAAGTCTGCGGTTCACTCGGTGGCGTGTCGTGCTGTGGTGGCTCTGGTGATGCAAATGGGTGGGCCGCAGACCCCCTTTACATGAGGCTAATTCCAAATGGCTAGAGCAACTGGTATTTTTACTATTTTGTCGATTACCGACATTGAGGACATCGTTGCCCGAGCAGTTGCCTTGCTCAAGGAAGGCAAGACCATGATGGAATACTCCGATTCGGGTACCTCCGTGGTCAAGGGATGGCCCATCGACATTACCACGGTTTTGCTTGAGGCCCGTTACGCTTTGCAACTCAAAGACCCCCAGAAGTATGGTGGTGTCGATAGGGTTCGTGTCTATAACGGCCTCAACAACTTCCGTTCGATGTAATGCGAAAGAAAATCTCCAAGAAAGTCCCAGTCATCGGCAAGCCCAAGAAGGGCAAGCCTACCGCCGCCGATCTGACGCCGAAGAAGCAGGCATCGTCTGGCCCTGGCATCTTCAGCAATTTCGAGTCAGCCAAGTTCTCCAACAAGCGTAGTTGGATTTGGTCGTCCTGGCCGCAGGACTTCAAAAAGACCATGACGGTGTTCGACCGCATGGAGACGACCCGCAGGATGCGGTACTTGGAACTCAATGCGGGACTCATCCGACAGGCCATCGGTGACATGGCACTTTACTCGGTCGGTTCGGGCATCAAGGCACAAGCCGAGTCTGGCGATGAGATTTGGGATAACCTCGCCGACATCTATTTCCGTGAATGGGCATCCAAGAACACCGACATCACGGGTCGCTATTCGTTCTTCGAACTCCAGCACATCGTCTGCCGTCTGATGGATCGTGACGGCGAGTGCTTCATCATCAAGACCCGAGGCCCAGGTGGTGCCCCCAAGTTACAGGTCATCGAGTCCCACCGTGTCGGCAACGCCGCCTCTGGTGCCCCGCCTCCTGGCATGGTCGATGGCATCATGTTCGGCCCGTATGGTGCCCCCGTTTACTACAATGTCCTGCGTTCGGACGGTTCCAGCCGTGAGGTTCCCGCCAACGCCGTCCTGCACCTCTACGAACCCGAACTCGCTTCGGGTGCCCGTGCGTACAGCCCCCTCCAGCACAGCATCAATAACATCATTGATATGTTGGAAATCCTCTCGCTTGAGAAGTTGGCCGTCAAGACTTCCAGCGACATCACTCGCACGATTACCCGTGAGAACCCGCAGTTCGATGGCTCGCAGTCCGACTTCGAAGCCTTCGGGATGCGTCCGCAGGACTACGGCAACAACGGTCTGACCGACCCCAACGAAGCGTCCACTTTCATCGGCGGCAAGGTTCTCTCCCTTGCTCCTGGCGAGAAGATGGAGTCTTTCGAATCCAACCGCCCGAACAGCACCTTCACGGGCTTCATCGACCACCTCATCCGTGACTCGCTTTCGGGCTTCCTGCCCTACGAGTTCACCTACGACCCGACCAAGATCGGCGGTGCGTCTGTTCGCCTCATCATCGCCAAGGCTGACCGCAAGTTCCAGCACCGTCAGTCCATTCTGATGCAACGCTTCCTCACGCCCGTGTGGGGCTATGTCATCGGCAACGCCATCAAGGACGGCATCCTTCCCGCCAACGATTACTGGCACCGAGTAGGCTGGACGACTCCACGCCGTGTCACCGTCGATACTGGCCGTGACGCCATCGCCAACCGTGCCGACATCAAGGCTGGCCTCAAGACTTGGACGCAACACCAACTCGAAATGGGCAACGACCCGAAGGCGGTCGCCCGTGAGTTGTACGCAGAGAAGGCTCACTTCAAGGAACTGGCCGATGAGTTCGACCTCCAGGTTTCCGCCGCCATCATGCCCGAGAATGTGTCGCCTGCCGATGTGGACGAGGCGTACAAGAGCGATGACCAAAGGGAGCAGGAACAGATGGATGACGGCGAGAAGATCGAAGCCGACCCAGACGACCCGAATGTAGGCCCAAGCCCATCCAACAAATCTACCGATGAATAACCTTTCCAACGCCTACTTCACGGGGACTCCGATGCTCATCGAGTCCTACAAGGCCAAGGCACACCTTGAGCGTATCGCCAAGTTCGACCCGACCGCCACCCAAGCCAACGACTCCCTTGAGGATATGTTGGAACTGGTGTTTGGCCCTCGCCCCCAGATGGCCAAGAACGCTGGCCTTGCCGTCATCCCCATCAAGGGCGTGATCGGTAGCGGCATCAGCGAAATCGACAAGATGACGGGTTGTTGCGACATCGAGGACATCGAGGAGATGCTTGAGGACGCCGAGCGTGACGATAACATCAAGGTAATTATCTTTGATGTGGATTCCCCAGGCGGCACCGTCACGGGCGTCCCCGAACTCGCCAAGCGTATCCGCAAGTGCAAGAAGCGTACCATCGGTTGGACTTGCAAGCAGGCTTGCTCGGGCGGCTACTGGCTGATGAGCCAATGCGATGAAGTCTGGGTCAGCGGTTCGTCCATCGTGGCCAACATCGGTTGCTTCATGGGCTTCCTCAACGAGTCCAAGGCTTACGAGATGGAAGGCTACAAGGTTGAGATGTTCAAGTCTGGTTGGGCCAAGGCCGCTGGCTATCCTGGCACCGAAACCACCCCAGAGCAGAAAGCCCTGTTCAATGCCGATGTGAAGGAAACGCACGACTGGTTCATCTCCGATGTGTTGGCCGTCCGTTCGATGGCCAAGGTCGAAGATATGCAGGGTCAATGCTGGTCTGGCCGTCTTGCCGCTTCCAAGATGCTTGTCACGGGCATCAAGGACTCTTTTGACGATCTGCTCAAGTATGTCGGCGAGGAAATCTACGAAGCGTACGAAGGTGCCGAGCCGTCCATCGGCAACACCTCCACCTACGCCATGAACGCTTCCGCCGAAGTCACCCCAGAACAGGGTAATGACGAAGATGGTGCGGCCCCCATCTCTGGCGACAAAAAGAAGAAAAAGAAGAAGAAAAACGAAGATGGGACTGAATCCGATGAGGATGAAGATGAAGCCGATGAGAAGGAACTGCCCAACGAACCTGGCTGTAATCCGATTATCACGGACGAAAAGACCAAAGCCTAACTTGACACCTCGCTAATTCCAAAATGAGCAAATTGTCTCTCGAAGAACGGTTCAACTCCCTGCAAGCGGCTTTCACGGGCAAGTCCACGGAAGTGGAATCCAAGGTCGCTGAAGTTGCTTCCCTCGCCGCCAAGGTCGCCGAACTGGATGGCGTTCTCGCTTCCAAGGAAGCCACGCTGATCGAACTGACCGCCAAGGTCACCGAAGCCAGCGAGAAGTTTGCTGAATCCGAAGGCATCATCAAGACCCTGCAAAGCGAACTCGCTCAAGCCAAAGCCGCACATGAGTCCGCTGGCAAGAAGGCCGCAAACATCGTGGCCGCTGTCGGTGTCAACCCTGTCGAGGTTTCCCCGTCCGATGTGGCCGTCTCTGCCAAGAACGACCAGGAACTGGCCGATGAATGGGTCGCCCTCAAGCAGAAGGACGCCAAGGCCGCTTCCGCTTTCTACACCAAGAATCGCCCCGCAATCCTGCGTGCGTCTGGCCTCAAGTAATTTCCCAAACCTTAACCCCGTAAAATACTATTATGTCTAACTCCATTGGTGGCTTAACGCTCCAACTCGTTGCCGAGGAATCCCTCCGCACGCTCGTCCCCGAACTCGTCCCGCTGACCAAGATCGCCGTGACGGACTTCGGTTCCTATGTCGCTGAACGAGGCTCCACCGTTCACACCCGCTACGCTGGTTCGTTTACTTCCACGAAGTATAACCCCGCTAACGGCTATGTTCCTTCCGCCGCTTCCTCGACCGATGTCGCTATCACCCTTGAAGAACCCGACTATGTCGATGTTGCCTTCACGGACTTCGAAGCCTCCACGCTCTCGCTGGAACGCCTCCGCCGCCTCTTTATGGCTCCGATGGCCAACGCCATCCAGTTGTCCCTGTTCAACGCCGTTCTCGGAAAGGTGACCGCCGCCAACTTTGCGAACAAGGCTTACGATGGTACGCTCGCTGGCTTCAACCGTGTGGCCGTGGCCAACGCCGCTACCTCGCTGACCAAGGCTAACTTGCCTCACAACGATCGTCACATCCTCCTGTCGCCCGATGCTCTCGGTCAACTCGTCCAAGACCCGTCCGTCGCCCAGACCTTCTCGTATGGTGTTTCGGATGTTATCCAGAACAACTCCATCGACAAGAAACTCCACGGTTTCGGCGTCAGCGAGTTCAATGGTTTCGCCGCCCTCGGCACCCCGACCACCGAAGGTCTGAATGGTATCGCCTCCTGCAAGGAAGGTCTTGTCATCGTCACCCGTGTTCCTGCCAGCCCGACCACGGGCGGTGGCGAACAGATGAATGTGACCGATCCCGAAAGCGGCTTCACCTTCGCTCTCCGTTACTTCTACAACTGGCAGATGGGCACGCACAATATGCAGGCCGTCTGGCTCCAGGGTACGGCTGTCGGTAACCCGAACGCCCTCCAGCGTATCCGCTTCGCTTAATAGCGGAGAGGATTTAGGGGGCGGTCTTACCGACCCCGATGCGTCAATGCCGAGAGGCCCATCCCTACGGGGGTGGGCTTCTCCTTTTGTTGACACCTCGCTAATTACAGATGGCCGACTTACCTTCAGAATGGGCTTCTGACGCCCTTGAAATCCTTGGGGAGATTCCGAAGGCTGTGACCGTTAAAAGCGTCCCAGGAGGCACGCCCGTGGCCTTAAATGCCCTAATGAGTCAGCCTTCCGTGATGCAGGACTTGGAAACGGGTGGTTTCACCTCGTCCACCTCGTATGATGTGAAGTTCCTGCGTACCAACGCCGCCGCCCATCCTGGCCTTATCGCCTTCGGTAACATCATCGCCTTTAACGGAGAGCAGTATCGCATTATGACGGTCACCGACCGACCCCCCTCGGCTTGGGTGATCTGCAAGGTGCAGACGCTGGTTCAGTAATGGCCATTCAAATCCGCACGGCTCGGAATGTTCGCATGAACACCGACCTGTACCAGACCCATGTGGCACTCTATTGCCAAGTCATGCGTAAGACTATGGCCGATGTGGTCAAGAACGAGGCACGACTGCTCGCCCGTGACGCCTGCGACTTTACCCCCCCATTCTCTGGTTCGGCCCCCTCGATCAGCAAGGGCGGAGAAGGCGGCTTCGGCAATAAAGCCCGTGATAAGGGTCGTGCCGCCGTCAGCCGTGATGTCCGTAAGATTTTTGCACCGCTTGACCAGGCTCCTTATGCCCTTGTAGCCAGCCGTGGCGATTTGGGTATTTTTGAACAATGGATTCGGGCCAAGGACAAAAAGCCTCCCCCCCATGAGCCTTCATGGATTTTCCGTGTGTACCACTTGAATGGGAGGATGGTAACCCAGGCGGACTTCGATGATTTCAAGCAAAGGCACGCACAACAGAACCGTATGTCTGGCTTTGCCAAGGTAAGCGACAGCGATACCCAACAAAGCATCCAGTCAGTCCATGAGCATATCCGTGGAAAGCCCAATTATTATGTGGGTAAAAACAGGAAGCCAACGAACTTCGTGGCCGACTGGAAGTTGGTCGAATCCTACATCAAGAAAGTCCAATACCGTGTAGGTAAACTGAAGGCTGGTTGGTATCACGCAGGCAAGAAGTTGGGCTTCATGCCTACTTCAAGATGGATTTCTGGCCAACCTTCTATCAACGCCATTTGCCAACCCCAACTGACTGGCCCCAAACCCAAGGTGAAGATTGGCAACGCCATCGCCCGTGACCACTCGCAGGGCTGGCACCTGTTCCAGAAGGCTTGGAACCATCGTGGCTTCGCCATGCGTGAGAAGATGCTCCATGCCCTCAAGGGTTCCAAGAACCACGGCACGCTTCTTCAGATTACCCAAAAACTTCAAAAAGGTTTTACCCTTACAAACACTTAACCATGAGCATCCCATTCTATTCAGCCCGTACCATCGTTGAGGAAAAGGTTTCGGCCTACCTCGCCGCCAACCTCACGGGCGTGGCCGTCCACAAGGGTATCACCCCAGAAATCAAGGTCATCCCGCTTGTTACGGCCTATTCCAAGGCGTCCAAGTCCGTTGACGCCCTCGGTAGCCACCCTTACGGCAATTACACCGTTACCCTTGAAGTCGGGGTGTATTCGTCCGCCGATGACGAAACGCTCGATCAGCACCGAACCCGTGTCCAGACCGTCCAGAATCTGATGGCCGACACCTCCGCCCTCAAAGCCCTGTGGACGC
>Ga0255117_1000573_pt1 | contig 11433 bp, 9 predicted proteins | sample Law_Atlam_RepA_8_2_FD_188583 | JGI IMG/M metagenome (GOLD analysis project Ga0255117, IMG submission 188583) | Freshwater microbial communities from St. Lawrence River, New York, United States - Law_Atlam_RepA_8h | ecosystem: Environmental > Aquatic > Freshwater > River | place: USA: New York...
GTACCGACTGCCTGCAATTGTCTTGGACATAAGCACAGCGGTCTGCAAATGCGCAGCCTTGTGGCCAGTTGAAAATTTCAGGCACATTGCCCGCGATAGTTTGCAGTCGAGTGCCTCGTTTCAAACCCAGCTGGGGGCGCGCAGCAAACAGCCCTTGGGTGTATGGGTGGGCACGCATGCCAAACAAGGCTTTGATGGGTGCACTTTCAACAACAGCACCGCCGTACATCACCATGACGCGTTCAACTTGGTCGCGCATGAGGCCCAAATCGTGGCTAATCAAAAGCAGGCCCATGCCGTCCTCGGTTACCAATTGGCGAATCAAGGCAAGCACTTCTTTTTGCACGGTGACATCAAGGGCCGTGGTGGGTTCGTCGGCAATCAAAATATCGGGCTGACAGGCCAGAGCGATAGAGATCATGACGCGCTGACGCTGACCCCCCGAAAGTTGGTGTGGGTAGTTGTCCAATCGCTCACGTGCCCTTGGCAATTGAACGCGTTCTAACAACTCAAGCGCGCGTGCTTTGGCGGAAACCAAATCCATGCCTTGATGCAGCTGGAGGGGCTCGGCAATTTGTTTCCAAATAGGGTGCAAAGGATTGAGCGCAGTCATGGGCTCCTGAAAAATCATGGCCATGCGCGTACCGCGCATGGTGCACAAAGCTTTATCGCTCAGTTGAGTAAGATCAGTGCCATTCAATGTAATGGATCCTGAAACTGTGGCGCGTTCTGGCAGCAATCCCATGATGGCCAAAGCGGTGAGTGATTTACCGCAACCACTTTCGCCAATCAAGCCCAAAGTGTCGCCACGTTGCATCTCAAAATCGACCCCCCGCAAAGCTTCCAATTGACCGTGCGATGTTTGCAGCCCAACTCGCAAATTGCGAACGGACAGCAAAGGTGTGGTGTTGGAGGGCGTCATGTTCAAGCTAATTCGCTTATCGCGTTCTCGATAAACGGGGATCGAGCAGGTCACGCAGTCCATCACCCATCAAATTGAGGCCAAGTACCGCCAGTGCAATGGCGACGCCCGGATACACCGCCAGCATGGGCGCTTGGAACATTTGAGATTGCGCCTCATTCAGCATACGGCCCCAGCTCGGATTGGGGGGTTGGGTGCCCAGCCCCAAGTAAGACAAAGCAGCTTCAGCCAAAATGGCAATGGCAAATTGCACGGTGGCTTGAACGATCAGCACACTGGCCACATTGGGCAACACATGCTCCCAAGTAATGGCCCATTTGGTTTTGCCTGCGGCCCTGGCTGCCAAGGTGAAATCGCGCGACCACACGGCATTGGCGGCGCCCCGCGTGATGCGCGCAAACACTGGGATGTTGAAAATACCAATGGCGGTGATACTCACCACCAAGCCCGGTCCATAGATGGCCGTGAGCAAAATGGCTGAGAGCAAAGCGGGAAAAGCAAAGGTGAAGTCGGCTGCGCGCATCACTACTTCTTCGACCCAGCCGCGTTGGGCCGATGCCAATAAGCCCAGCGGCACACCCAAGCCCAAGCCAATGCCCACGGCTATGAAACCGACCAGCAAAGAGTTTTGACTGCCCACCAACAAGAGCGACGCAATGTCTCGCCCTAGACTGTCTGTGCCAAACCAATGTTGTGCACTGGGCCCCGCCAATTTGTTGGGAATATCAATGTCACCAACGGGGTAGGGTGACCAAAACAAGGACACTGCTGCGCTGATCACCAGCAACAAAACTATGGCAGCTCCCGCCACAAAGCTGTGGTGCTTCAATGCGCGTTGCAAACTGCGTTGAATGGTTTGCGGTGTACTCATACAGCGGGTGTGCCTGTTTTCAAACGGGGGTCAATCCAGGCATAAAGCAGATCGATGAAAAAGTTGATCAGAATGACCATGGCCGAAAGCAACATGACCACGTCGCGGACCACAATCAAATCGCGGTTGGCAATGGCCTGAAAAATGAGGCGACCAATGCCTGGCAATACAAACACATTTTCAATGACGATGGCACTGGTAATGAGGTTGCCAAATTGCAAACCCATGACAGTTACCACAGGAATCATGGCGTTGCGCAGCACGTGTCGCCACAATACTTGCTGCTTAGACAAGCCCTTGGCGCGTGCAGTTCGCACGTAGTCTTCAGACATCGATTCAATGACCGCCGAACGAGTGACCCGTGTGAGGATGGCGGTTTGAACGGCTGCCAATGCGATGGCCGGTAATATCAGTGCTGCAGTGCCTGCCCACAAGCCGCCACCATCTTCCTCAGACCAGCCCGGAAATCCGCCCGCACTGACCCATTGAAGCTGCACTGCAAAAAGCAAAATCAACAAAATGGCCAGCCAAAAATTAGGCAAAGCCAAACCCAGTTGGCTGAGCGTCATCACGCCTATATCGCCCTTGGAATTTTGTTTGGAGGCGGCATACACACCCAGACACAAGGCCATGAGGATGGTGATGCTCATGGCCATGATGGCCAATGGCAAGGTGACGTGCATGCGCTCCATCATGAGCACCGCTGTGGGCGTGTCGTAAGAAATACTCATACCCGATTGGCCTTGAAGCAAGCCCCCCACCCACTCAACATACCGCGAGAAGGCAGGCTGGTTCAGACCCAATTTTTCTTCCATGGCTGCCAAAGATTCTGGGGTGGCGGTTTCGCCCAAAATAACTTGCGCTGCATTGCCTGGCAACCATTCCAATACCCCAAATACCACCACCGACGTGACCGCCAAGGTGGCGAAAAAACTGAACAAACGTTGAAGCACAAACGAAGACACGCGTTATCCTTGTGTCTTCAGGGTTGGCGTCCCATCAGCCATGTTGGCAAGACAGGGCGGGGGCATTGATAAAAGGCTTTCAGATGACATCTCAGAACATTGTAAACACCCGATTGAGCCAAAGAGCCAATCCGCATTACGGCAGCATTGCAGACATTGCAGGTTTGCATGTGGGCCACTTTACCTCCAGCCAACGCTTAACTGGGTGCTCGGTGGTGTTGGCGCCCCAAGGTGCAGTAGGTGGTGTCGATGTGCGCGGTGCTGCCCCTGGCACCCGAGAAACTGATTTGCTTGACCCCTCTAATTTGGTCGACAAGGTGCATGCGGTGTTGTTGTCAGGTGGCAGCGCCTTTGGCTTAGACGCCGCCAGCGGTGTCATGCGTTGGCTAGACGAACGCAACTTGGGGTTTCAAACTGGCCATGGGTGTGTGCCCATCGTGCCAGCCGCCGTGCTATTTGACTTGCCTCTGGTGCGGGAAGGCGACAACGCCAAAATCAGACCCGACGCCGATGCTGGCTATGCGGCTTGTGACGATGCGCTTTACCAAAAGCCGATGTCTGCCAGTGCCATGCGGTCGGTGATACCGCCCATGTCGGGCAATGTAGGCGCAGGTGCGGGTGCCGTGGTGGGTAAATTGTTTGGCTTGAACCGGGCCATGAAAGGCGGCATGGGCCATGCTTTGGTCAAAGTGGGGCCATGGCAAGTAGGCGCGATGGTGGCATGCAACGCCGTGGGCGACGTGATCGATCCTGCCACTGGTCAAGTGTTGGCAGGCGCCCGCACAGCCGATGGCACGCGCCTGCTTAATACGCAGCAAGCCTTGCTTGCGGGTCAGAGCTCTGCTATTCCGATGGCAGGCACCAACACCTCCATTGGCGTGGTGGCCACCAATGCCACATTAAGCAAAGCGCAAGCCAAGCGCTTGGCCATGAGTGCGCACGATGGCTTTGCTCGAAGCATTCGACCTGCGCACACGACATTGGATGGCGATACCTTGTTTGCCATTGCTACCTGTGCTGAAAGCACCGCACCCGACATGCTGTTGCTAACCGTGATGGCTGCAGAAGCCACAGCGCAGGCCACCGTGAACGCTATTTTGTTTGCCAATGGCGTGCACAGTCTGAAAGGCTATTTGCCTTCTGCGATGGAACTCAATCCGTAAAGCGGCTGAGCGTTTTATTCAACAGTAAATGTCAGGCCGGCGTGTGACTGCAGTCGCGCAATGAGTGCGTTGCCCATGGCTGAAGCGGGTGTCCAGAATCCGCCCTTGGTGACTGTGGCATCTTTCAGCAAGCAAATGGCCGCTTCGGCAATCATTTTGGAAGTGCTGCCATAGCCTGGATCACGGTCGCCTTTGACGCCCACTTTTACAGATTGGCCCTGCTCATTGGTCGCAATGAACAATACGTCATAACTGCCCGCTTCGCGTTCGGCTTTGGACGGGCCTTCGCCGGGTTTGAGTTTGTCTTCGCTCATGCTCTTGTCTTGTGCAATGGCGTTGGCAATGGCTTCGCCTTTTTCGCCGGGGCCAGTGACGATCATTTCGTCGTATGCAAAATCGGAGCCCCACACATGGTTCAGTAAAAAGTTAGACCGGTGCACATTGCGCGTGTTGATGGTGGCCATGATGAAAGGCGCAACCCAGACGCCCATGACCTCATCCAACATAGGTTTGTGACCTGTTGGTTGTCGCGGGCCCTCAAAGCCAGGTGTGAGTGAAAAGGGATTTTTGAGTAGGTCAATGACGCCAGGTTGCGTGGCGGCAGCGGCCATGGTGGCTTTGAAGCTGGCTGCTGTGCCGCCCGAGAATGTGCCTTTCATTTTGCGAACGCGGCCGCGCACACGCTGAGCGGGTTTGCCAAAACGCTTGGTCATTTCTTCTTGTGCCATGAACACACCCAAGTCGAAAGGGCTTGAATCAAAGCCGCAAGAGAAGACCAAGCGCGCACCGCTTTTTTCTGCTGTGGCTTGGTGCTGGTCAATCATGTGGCGCATCCATGCAGGTTCGCCGCACAAGTCAACATAGTCAACGCCGGATTCGGCACAGGCTTTGATCAATTCGTTGCCGTACAACTGATACGGGCCTACTGCTGAAATGACCAAGCGGGTTTTGGACATGAGAGACTTCAGTGAAGCTTCGTCACTGCTCTCGATGACAACCAATGGGGTGGAAGCAGGTGCGCCAATTTCGTCACGTACTGCTTGTAGCTTGTCAAGGCTACGGCCACCCATGGCCCACTTGAGCCCCGAGTCTGAGCGGGTGAGTAAATACTCTGCAATGAGTCGGCCCGTAAAGCCAGTGGCGCCGTGCACCACGATGTCGAATTCTTTGGTCATTAGATACCTTTAGGAAAAGTAGTCTGGAGCATAGCTTTTACTAAATGGAAATGATGTCGCCAAGGAGAAATCATTCAACTCCAATGCTTAATAAGCACGCCAAGCAATCCACAAACCCCAATCACATGCATCACATTGAGCTTGAATTTGAGCAGAGCAACGGCAGCAGCCGCTGCAATGAGCGCGGATGGTATGTCCAATGATCCAGTCAAGCCCTGCGGCCAGAGGGTGTGATAGCCAAAGAACAATGCCAAATTCACAATGACTCCGACCACCGCCGCAGTAATGGCCGTCAGTGGCGCCGTGAATTTCAAATCATTGTGCGTACTCTCTACAAAGGGCCCGCCCGCCAGAATAAAAATAAACGATGGCAAAAAAGTGAACCATGTCACCAGCATGGCCGCCAAGGCGCCCGCTAAAAACAAACTGTCTGGACCCAAAACTGCGTTCACATAGCCGCCCACAAATCCTACAAAGGCAACCACCATGATGAGCGGGCCAGGGGTGGATTCGCCCAAAGCCAAGCCATCCATCATTTGGGTGGCCGTGACCCAGCCAAACTGTTCTACTGCGCCTTGGAACACATAAGGTAATACGGCATAAGCACCGCCGAATGTGAGCAGCGCAGCTTTGGTGAAAAACCAACTCATTTGGGTGAAGGTGTGATCCCATCCGTTTTGAAACACCAAATAGCCCATTGGCAAGATCCATAACATAGAGCCTGCCATCAGCACCTGTAGCAAGCGCTTCAAAGAAAAAATGGCATGCGAAGGCGTGGGTGTGTCATCATTAATCAGGGCAGTCCCGAAGTTGGCTTGTGACGCTGCATGTGCACCACCTGCACTGAACGACTCAGGCCAAATGCGTCCACCCACAAAACCAATGACCGCTGCCGCTAAAACGATGATGGGAAAAGGTACCTTCAACGCGAATATGCCCACAAAACTTGCCGCTGCGATGGCCAGCAGCAGATTGTTTTTCAAAGCCCGCGAACCTATGCGATGTGCTGCCTGCATCACGATGGCTGTCACTGCAGGTTTGATGCCATAGAACAAACCAGCCACCCATGTGACTTCACCATAGGCGATGTATATCCAAGACAAGGCAATCAACATGAACAGCGATGGCAACACAAACAAAACACCGGCCACAATGCCGCCCCGTGTTTTGTGCATCAACCAGCCAATGTAGGTGGCCAGCTGTTGGGCTTCAGGCCCCGGCAAGACCATGCAGTAATTGAGCGCATGCAGGAAACGTTTTTCAGAAAGCCAACGCCTGCGCACCACCAACTCTTCGTGCATGATGGCAATTTGGCCAGCAGGCCCACCAAAGCTGATGAAGCCCAACTTGAACCAAAAAACAAAGGCTTGCCAAAAACTCACTTTTTCAGGAGCTTCAGTCAGGTTATTCAGCGATGTTGCTTCAACAGGGTTCATCCTTCGATCATAATTTGTAATGCCAGAATGCTTTATGGGTTTATATGCTTGAAAGCTCGATGCTGACTTAAATACAACCCTTCATTTTGAATTTATTCTGAAATAGCACCCATGGAAATCAAGGTTAACTTTCTCGACAAGCTTCGTGTTGAAGCCAAGTTCGATGACTTCACGCTTGTGGCCGACCAGCCCATCCGTTACAAAGGCGATGGTTCAGCCCCTGGCCCCTTTGATTACTTTTTAGCTTCGTCGGCTTTGTGTGCGGCTTACTTTGTGAAGTTGTATTGCCTCACGCGCAATATCTCGACAGAAAATATTCGCCTATCGCAAAACAACATTGTGGATCCAGAAAACCGTTATCAGCAGATTTTCAAAATCCAAGTGGAGTTACCTTCTGAAATTTCAGAAGTCGACAGACGTGGCATTTTAAATTCGATTGAGCGTTGTACTGTTAAAAAAGTGGTGCAAGCTGGCCCCGAATTTGTCATTGAAGTAGTGGCCAACCTGGATGCCGATGCACAGTCCTTGCTTACCCTAAAACCATCGGCTGAGACCAACACCTTTATCTTGGGCAAAGATTTGCCCTTGGAGCAAACCATTGCCAACATGTCGGGCCTGTTGGCCAACTTAGGCATCAAGATTGAAATTGCCTCGTGGCGCAACATCATTCCCAACGTATGGTCTTTGCATATTCGCGATGCGCATTCGCCCATGTGTTTTACCAACGGTAAAGGCGCTACCAAAGAAAGTGCTTTGGCCTCAGCGCTGGGTGAATATATAGAGCGCTTGAACAACAACCATTTTTACGCTGGCGCTTACTGGGGAGAAGACTTGGCCAACGCCGAGTTTGTGCACTACCCTAACGAGCAATGGTTTAAGCCTGGAAAAAAGGATGCGTTACCCAAAGAAATTTTAGACCCTTACTGTCTCCAAATTTACAACCCCGAGGGTGAGTTGAAAGGCTCGCATTTGATTGATACAAACTCGGGCAATGTTGAACGCGGTATTTGTTCTTTGCCTTACGTTAGGCAGTCGGACAACAAGGTGGTGTACTTCCCGTCCAACTTGGTAGAAAACTTGTTCGTCAGCAACGGCATGAGCGCCGGCAACACCTTGGCCGAAGCGCAGGTGCAATGCTTGTCAGAAATTTTTGAACGCGCTGTTAAGCGTGAAATTTTGGAAGGCGAAATCTGCTTGCCCGATGTGCCCGCTGAAGTGTTGGCCAAATACCCTAGCATCATGGCTGGCATTCAAGGCCTTGAAGCTCAAGGCTTTCCAGTGTTGGTCAAAGACGCTTCATTGGGCGGTACCTACCCCGTAATGTGCGTCACCTTAATGAACCCTCGTACAGGCGGTGTGTTTGCTTCCTTTGGCGCGCACCCCAGTTTAGAAGTGGCTTTGGAACGAAGCCTGACAGAGCTTCTGCAAGGCCGCAGCTTTGAAGGTTTGAACGAATTACCGCCCCCCACCTTTGAAAGCAACGCCGTGACCGAGCCCTACAACTTTGTAGAGCACTTCATCGACTCCAGCGGCATTGTGTCTTGGCGCTTTTTCAGTGACAAAGCAGATTATGAATTTGTGGAATGGGACTTTGCAGGCAAAGGAAACACGGCCAATGCCGACGAAGCCGTTATATTGTTTGGTATTTTGAAAGACTTGGGCAAAGAGGTTTACACCACAGTGCACGATCAATTGGGCGCCATGGCATGCCGAATTTTGGTGCCAGGCTATTCTGAAATTTATCCCTTAGAAGATCTGATTTGGGACAACACCAACAAATCCTTGTTGTTCCGAGAAGATATTCTGAACTTGCACCGCTTAAACGATAAGAAATTGACCGCATTGCTAGACCGTTTGGAAAACAACGAGCTAGACGAATACGCCGACATTGCAACGCTCATTGGCATTGAGTTTGATGAGAACACCGAATGGGGTCAACTGACAGTGCTGGAGCTGAAATTGCTGATTCATCTGGCGTTAAAGCAATTGGAAGCCGCACAAGATTTGGTAGGTGCCTTTTTGCAATACAACGACAACACCGTTGAACGCAAACTGTTTTATCAAGCTTTGAATGTGGTGCTAGAGGTTGCCTTAAACCCAGAACTCGAGATTGAAAACTACGAACACAACTTCCGCCGCATGTTTGGCAACGCGCGAATGGACGCCGTGTTGGGCTCGGTAAATGGCAATGTGCGTTTCTTTGGTTTAACACCTACCAACATGAAGTTGGAAGGCTTGGACAGACACCACCGCTTGATCGACAGCTACAAGAAACTGCATACGGCGCGGGGCAAGGGACAGTCATGAATCAAGACCCTCAAAACGTCCTTGGAACACCTTTGGTGCCTTGCTCCTATGACCCCCTCACCGGTTACTACCGTGATGGGTGCTGCAACACGAATGAGGAAGACCAAGGCAGTCACGTCATTTGTGCAAAAGTGACTCAAGCTTTTCTAGATTTCTCTTTGCAGCAAGGCAATGACTTGGTCACCCCAAGGCCAGAATATCGTTTTGCAGGTCTGGTGGCTGGCGATCGATGGTGCTTGTGTGCATTGAGATGGCGGCAAGCTTACGACGCAGGCATGGCGCCGCCCGTGGTGCTTGAATGTACGCACAGCCGGGCACTTGATTTTGTGACGCTGGCCCAACTGCAATCTGTCTAAATGAGCTATAGCCTTGTTTGGTTCAAACGCGACTTGCGCTGGCAAGATCATGCGGCCTTGACCCACGCTGGTATGCATGGCCCCGTGCGCTGTATTTACGTTGTGGAACCCGAACTGTGGTTGCAACCCGATGCGGCACTTCAGCACTTTGAATTTGTTCGAGAGTCCTTGCAGGACCTTGATGCGCATTTAAGAACAATCGGTGGGTGCGTGGAAATTCACACAGGTGAGTTGCCCGAGGTGCTGACAAAAATTTGGCATGATGCACCATTCTCTGGGCTCTATGCCCATGAGGAAACGGGCAACGCGTTCACCTACGCACGCGATCTCAAAGTGGGTGCATGGTGTCAAGCGCACAGCGTTCATTGGCAAGAGTTCGCACAATTTGGTGTGGTACGCAGGTTAAAAAACCGTAACCTATGGCAAGCTGCATGGGAGCGGCACATGGCGTCACCCCAGCAAAATCCGAATTCTTTGACGTTTTGGCAGTCGCCATCTACAGTGCCTTTCGTGATGTCTGCGCCATTTCATTTGCTGCACAATCCGCCTCTCAGACAACGCGGTGGTCGTGCCCTTGCGTTGACCACGCTGCATAGTTTTTTGAACGCCCGAAGCATTGGTTATCGCGGTGGTATTTCTTCGCCTTTGTCTGCGCCCGATGCCTGCTCACGCCTTTCTGCTTACCTTGCGTTTGGGTGTATCAGCATGCGAGAGGTCGTGCAAAGTACGCGCGCGCACATGGCCAGCTTGCCGCCACAGGCCAGTCGTCATCGTGCTGGTTTAAGTGGTTTCTTGAGTCGCTTGTATTGGCACTGCCACTTCATACAAAAGCTTGAAAGTGAACCTGCCATCGAGTGGCGGAATATGCACCGCGGCTATGATGACTTGCGCGAACAAGACTTCAATTCCGAATACTTTGAGGCTTTGAAAAATGCACGTACAGGTTGGCCTATGGTGGATGCTTGCGTCGTCATGCTTCGAGAAACAGGTTGGCTCAATTTTCGGATGCGGTCCATGTTGGTTTCGGTGGCAGCTTATCCACTGTGGCTGCATTGGCGTCCTGTGGGTGAATGGCTTGCCACGCAATTTTTAGACTACGAACCTGGCATTCACTGGAGCCAACTTCAAATGCAATCGGGCACTACGGGTATCAATACCACGCGCGTTTACAACCCAATTAAACAAGCACAAGATCACGATCCGCATGGCGTTTTTGTTCGGCGCTGGTTGCCCTACATGCGAGATGTTTCAGACACCTGGTTGTTTGAGCCCTCGCTTATGCCGCCGCACTTGCAAACTCACGCATCTACTCCCCTTCAAATTCCCCAGCCATTGGTTGATCTGGCGATGGCCACACGCACGTCCAAACAGTTGTTACATGCCAGACGTCAAAATTCAGATGTAAAGGCTAGCAAACAAGCCGTGATTGAGAAGCATGCTTCGCGTCAAACATTTCGAAAGCGTCCATCTTCTGCCGTAAAAAGCACTGCCGCTTCAGCCCAAATTGGATTTGATTTTTAAAACTGACCTTTGCTTCGACTTCGCCTCGTCGGAGGATTGAAGTCGTTTGGTTTGTCTTGAACCCATTCGATAAACCTTGCCATTTCCGGGTGCGCGCGCAGCGCCTGTGGCGTAGCATAATTCCGTGCCAATTCAGTTTCTGTCAACAACGCATGAACTTGCTTGTGGCACGCTCGGTGCAAGAAAACAGTATTCACACCACCACGCGATTTTGGAATTAAGTGGTGTGCGTCTCGCAATGCTAGCGGGATGGGCCGGTCACATAAGGTGCAGACCGCAATCTCTGCAAGCTTCAACGGCTGAGCGCGCGCTGCAGACTGCAAACGTTTGATACGACCTTGCGCCATTGTCTTTGTTTAGATATCTATATTAAGTAGGGTTTCAGGATATCTCAAGCCTCAAGAATGCGGATTAATAATATCGTACAGGAGCGACGAATCCGCGCAAATACACGGTAGCAGGCAAAAAAAAGCCAAGCGGTAAAGCTTGGCTTTTTAGAGGGATGTGGTGGAGCTGGCGGGAATTGAACCCGCGTCCACAAGCCATTTTCGTACAGTTCTACATGTGTAGTCGTCTGATTTAAGTCTCATCAAATTCATCGCGCAGCGACACGCTATGAACCCAACCAGCATCCTATTTTCTCGCGTCACATCAAGGTGCCCGATGTGACGCCAGCCCATATGTTTTACCTTGCAGCCTGGAAGTTTTAGGTTTTAA
>Ga0255117_1000584_pt1 | contig 11357 bp, 8 predicted proteins | sample Law_Atlam_RepA_8_2_FD_188583 | JGI IMG/M metagenome (GOLD analysis project Ga0255117, IMG submission 188583) | Freshwater microbial communities from St. Lawrence River, New York, United States - Law_Atlam_RepA_8h | ecosystem: Environmental > Aquatic > Freshwater > River | place: USA: New York...
AGTAAAGCGGTGGATACGCTGCTGGCCAGCCCGGCATTCGGTGAACGCTGGGGTCGGCACTGGCTGGATGTCGCTCGCTACGCAGATTCGAATGGCCTCGATGAAAACCTTGCGCACGGAAATGCGTTCCGCTACCGTGACTGGGTTGTAAAGGCGCTCAATCAAGACCTTCCATACGATCGCTTTGTTCAGTACCAGATTGCGGGTGACCTACTAACTCCAGGGAACGAAGCTGAGCGGGCAGACATGCTTACCGCAACCGGTTACCTCTCGCTCGGGCCCAAAGTCCTTGCAGAGCAGGATAAGCCCAAGCTAGTCATGGACATCGTGGATGAACAGATCGAAGTTGTCTCAAAGTCAGTTATGGGCGTGACGATTGCATGTGCGCGTTGCCATGACCACAAGTTCGATCCGATCTCGACCAAGGAATACTATGCACTTGCGGGTATTTTCAAGTCGACAAAAACGATGGAAAACCTCGGATTTGTCAGCGCGTGGAATGAACGTGCTGTAGAGACTGGGGATGCCAAGGTATCAGCGGCCAAGTACGAATCCGATGTCCTTCTCCCTCTGCGGGCTAAAGCAGACAAAGCAAGAGCAGCGGTTACGCAGGCACTCACGGCAAGCGGCGGCGCTGATATCGCTGCAACATCGTTTACCAAGGGAAATGTTGCAAAGGATGCGTACGGTCCCGGGTCCATTAACTCAGAAGGCACCCCGGCGAACATCGAGTACAAGCTCAATGTCCCGACTGCAGGCGAATACAAGCTCGCATCCGAATACGCCAGCAATGAAAACCGCAACGTTGACATCTTTATCAACGGGGCTAAGCAGCTCTCAGGCGTCGCTGGGCGTGACACCGGTGGATTTAGGGATGACCGTAAGGCTTGGGATGTTCTCGGTACCGTCAAGTTGAGTGCTGGTGAAAACCTCCTCCGCATTACACGCGGGGGACCGATTCCACACTTCTTCCGTTATTTGGTCCTGCCTATCGGCACATCCGATGTCGCGGCGCTTCAGAACATTGCTGAACGGGCTGACAAGGATCTCGCAAGTGCGGCTGCAAAGAAGCCTGTGCCAGTCTTTGTAATGGCGGTTGAAGATGCAAAACCTGAGGATGTGAAGATTCACGTTCGAGGTGATACGCAATCCCTTGGTGAAGTCGCGCCGCGCGGATTCCCCGCAGCGCTGTGTGGTGGAAACTTCACACCTGTGCCGGATCCTGAGAAGAGTGGACGGTTGTCGCTCGCGATGTGGATGACAAAATCATCCCATCCGTTGACTAGCCGCGTCATGGTTGATCGGGTCTTCCGCCACTTGTTTGGTCTTGGTCTTGTAAGCACCCCCGATAACTGGGGAATCCGCGGTGAAAAGCCATCCAATCCAAAGCTTCTTGATACGCTGGCGGTAACATTTGCCGTTGATGATAAGTGGTCGGTAAAGCGCTTCATCAAACGGCTAATGCTTACGGACACCTATGCGCAGAGCAGCGTTGCGTATAGCGTCAAACCCAAGGCGATGGAAGTTGTTGGCGGGAAGAAGCGTCTTGTCGCAGACCCAATGATAGTCGATCCAGCGAACATGCTCCTGTGGCGGGCGAACCGTCGTCGGTTGGATGCCGAGCCACTCCGAGATGCGATGCTGGCTGTCTCTGGACAGCTCGATAAAACCCTTGGGGGAACGTTCCTTGGTACCAACAACCGCGACTATGTCACTAATGACCAGTCCGGAAACGGTGCACGCTACGATGCGCCACGCCGGAGTATTTACCTACCCGTCATCCGTAACGCCGTCTACGACTACCTGCAGGCTTTCGACTTTGGTGATCCATCGATGGTCAATGCCGCAAGAACTCCTACTACAGTTGCCCCGCAGGCGCTCTACGTGATGAACAGTCCGATGGTGATTGATTTCAGCCGGAAGTTTGCCCAACGGATGCTCGCGCTCCCAGGCATCTCCGAAGATGAACGTATGAATGCCGCCACGTATCAGGCCATTGGGCGTCCACAAAACGATGCCGAAAAGGCAGTTGCGCAACGATTCTTCATTGCATACGAGCTGACGCTGGAAGAGGCTGTACCGGATCCCGCTGAGCGACGTCGGCGTATTTGGGATGTGTATTGTCAGGCATTGCTTGCATCAAATAGCTTTGCCTACGTGGAATAGGAGACTCACATGTCAACATCATGTAATCGTTTTGAAACAGTGACATCGCGCCGTGAGCTTCTCCATAAGTCCGCTAGCGGATTTGGCCTCTTGGCTCTCCAAGGGCTGCTACACGCAAATGCCGTCGCTGCGCCGCCAAAGAACATCAATCCACTGGCGCCAAAAGCACCGCACTTCAAACCAAAGGCAAAGCGGGTTATCTTTGTCTTCATGCACGGTGGTCCAAGTCAGGTCGACACCTTTGATCACAAGCCCCTCTTGGATCGAGATCATGGAAAGCCATACTCCGGGCCACGTCCTCGTGTCGTCTTTGCGCAAACTGGGAATCTCCTCAAGAGCCCATGGGAATTCAAACGCTACGGTAAGTCGGGCATCGAAGTATCCGATCTCTTCCCAAATGTTGGCAAAATGGCCGATGACCTTTGTGTCATCAAGAGTATTCACGGGTCGAATGCCGCGCACGGCGGAGCGTTGCTTAAGTTGCACACGGGCTCCGATGTCTTTGTTCGGCCATCGATGGGCAGCTGGCTTACCTATGGGCTTGGCACGGAAAACCAAAACCTCCCGGGGTTCATCACCATCTGTCCAACGCTTGGGCATGGCGGCGTGCAAAACTGGTCCAGTGCTTTTCTTCCGGCGTATGCTCAGGGCACACCCATTGGTAACGCTTCGATTCGTGCGAAGAATGCCAAAATCAGCCATATTGATAACCCTGAACTGAAGGGGAATCTGCAGCGGATGCAGCTTGACCTTCTTCAAGGGCTGAACAAAGAGCAGCTCGCTCACTTTGGGCATGATCCTGACCTCGAAGGACGTATTGAGTCTTTTGAGCTTGCTTACCGGATGCAGACCGAGACGCCAAAGTTGATGGACATTTCAAATGAGTCTAAGGCGACGCTCGATATGTACGGTATCGGTAATGAGCCTACAGACAACTTCGGTCGCCAATGTCTCATGGCAAGGCGCTTCTGTGAAGCTGGAGTTCGCTTCGTCCAGGTGACGCATTCCTACAAGTGGGACCAACATGGCAACTTGAAAAATGATCATGAGAAGAATGCGCGCGAAGTTGACCTGCCGATCGCAGGCCTGCTGGCTGACTTGAAGTCTCGAGGATTGCTTGAAGACACCCTCGTACTCTGGGGCGGCGAGTTCGGCCGGACGCCAACCGCACAGGGCGGGGATGGACGTGACCACAATCCACACGGCTACACGATGTGGCTGGCGGGTGGTGGTGTCAAGGGTGGCATCACTTACGGAAACACGGATGACTATGGCTGGTTTGCTCAGGAGGATAAGGTCCACCTCCATGACCTGCATGCAACGATGTTGCACCTTTTAGGCATCGATCATACGCGTCTTGTGTACCGGTACGGAGGGCGTGACTATCGTCTAACCGATGTGCACGGTGAAGTTGTAAACAAGATTATTGCCTGATGAATCGTGAGAACGGACTGGTTCCGACACCGTCAAATGTGGAGGATGCACTGGGACACGCACCGGTGCGCGTCATTCAGGTGGATTCGGTCGATAGCCTGCAAGCAGCGCTCGTTCAGGCCGACGACAATCCTGTCGTTCCTTGGGGCGGGGGAGCCGGACAGTTTTCCGGGTTGGCCTGCTCCAAGCCACCCGTCGTCATCGATCTTAGGCCCTTCAATGGAGTGGTCGAACATGACATCGATGACATGACGATCTCCGTTAAGCCTGGGACTCGCCTGATTGATCTTCAGGTACTGCTTGCTGAGCATAATCAATACCTGCCAATCGATCCTTCCTATCCTGTTGTGACAACAATCGGTGGGATGGTTGCAGCTGCGGCATCCGGTTACCTGAGCACCGGTTATGGCACGGTTCGTGACTTATTGATCGGTGTGGAAGCCGTCGATATGGCTGGAAACCTCATCCATGGCGGTGGGCGCGTCGTCAAGAATGTCACTGGCTACGATCTTCCGAAACTTCTGACGGGATCAAACGGACAGCTGGCCATCTTCACAAAACTGACCTTCCGTGTGATGCCGAAGCCGGAGGCACGTGCAAGTGTCGTTGCGAGTGGAGCGGCATCGCAACTGATTGGCTGGATGATCGATCTAAGGCCAGCGATGGACCCCGTGTCGGCCGTCATCCTGTGTAGACCGGGGGAAGCCACAGACTACGGGACGATAACCTTTCATGGCGCAACCGAGGCTGTCACGGCTGCAGCGTTCGGCGCGGCAACCACGGCCCGCACAGATGTATCTGCACAAGCCTTTGAAGGCGAATATCTGCCAGATCCCATCGAAGGCAATCTCATCGTTCGATTGCAGACGTTGCCATCGGTCACGGCTGACATCGTCGCTAAGCTCCGTGAAAGTGTTTTAGCGGCAGGTGGGACTATCACCATCCTTCCACTGACGGGCCGGATTGGATTCTCGTGGCCTGTCGTTCCAGATAATGCTGCCGAGCTAATCGATTCTGTAGCCAAGTGTAGTGCATTGTTTGGAGCCAGCTGGTTCATCGATGAAGCTCCGATTGAACTCAGATCAGCTGCATGGTGTGGTCCTCCTGCTACGGACAGCGCCATCCAATTGAATGCTGGAATTCGAAGTGCTTTTGACCCGGATGGCAGGCTCAATTCCGGTAGATTCGTGCCAGGTAGCTAACATGAGATTTCCGTTTGGACCCGCGCCAGCACTTATGCTCGCGCTTACCCTCGCAAGCGGCATTTGGCTAGGAGCGCAAAATCGCACCGTCAAGAAGGCCGATCTTGTCTTTTGGACGTTTTCGACGACGCACTACGATGCGTACCTCAAAGCACTCCCCAAGTTTCAAAAAGCGCATCCGGACAAAGTTATCGATGTTCAGCTGGTCAGCGGAACGGGGCTTCCACAGCGCCTGCAAGCCGCGTTTCAGGCGGGATTGACTGGCGATGTCCCCGATGTCTGCGAGATTGAGATAAGCAACGCAGGGACGTTCTTTCGTGGACCAGTCGAACACGTGGGCTTCTGGGATATCACCGATACATTGAAGGCCGAAGGCCTCGATAAGCGCATCATCGGGGCGAGGTTTACTCCTTACACATATAAGGGCCGTATTTTTGGTCTGCCGCACGATGTTCATCCGGTGATGCTTGCTTACAACCGGGAGGCATTTACGGAGCTTGGGCTCAAACCCGAAAACCTTACGACTTGGGACAGCTTTATCGCTGCGGGAAAGAAAGTAAGAAAGCCCGGTGAACGGTACATCACGGAGTTTTCAGACTCAGGTGTTGACCAGCTGATGACAATCCTGCTGCAAAAGGGTGGCGGCCTCTTCGATGCAAATGGGAATGTAACTTTCGACGACGAAATCGGCCTAGAAACACTCCTTTGGTACATTCCGTTGGTAGCCGAAAAGCAAGAGTCACAGATTGCATCATCACTCAGCTCATCGTTTGGGCAAGTCATGACCCAAGCACTTGAAGATGAATACTTCCTGACGGTTGTGACACCGGACTGGCGTTCAAAACAACATGAGACCAATGTCGGAAAGCTTTCCGGCAAGATGGGCCTTATGCCGCTCCCTACATTTCAAGGAAATCCCCGCAAGACAAGTACGTGGGGCGGGACGATGCTTGGAATAACCCGAAAGTGCGTGGATAAGGGCCTCGCATGGGACTTTGCCAAGTTTCTGTACTTGAACAAAGAAGACCTGGCTGAGCGGTATTCGGAAACGTATATTTTGCCTCCGGTCCCGGATGCCTGGAATGAGCCGGCGTTTGACCAAGCCTACGCCTTCTACGGCGGGCAGCGTATCGGTCGTGACTATGCGACGCTCGCATTGGATGTTCCATCACAGTACACAAGTCCATTTCAGGATGTCGCCAAAGGGAAATTTGGTCAGGTCCTGATTGCAGGCGTTGCCTATTACTCGAAGAATGGACCGGATGGTCTCCGGGACTTTGTTGCGGCTGCGCTCAAATCCCGAGCCGATGAAGTCCGCAAGCGTATCGCAAGGAACCCGTTTTAATGACACCACGTCGAAGCTACCGCGTCGGCGGTGGAGCGGCTCCGTACATTTTCGTTGCGCCGTTCGTTTTGCTGTTTTTGGTGTTCAGCGTCTATCCGATTGTGCAAAGTTTCCGCTTGGCCTTTTATGCCACGAGCGGACCACAGGACTGGTCGCCCGTCGGCCTCCGGAATTTTGCATTTTTGCTTCAAGACCCTGACTTTCACAAGGCCGTTACCAACACCGTTACGTACACCATCGCGACGGTGTTATTACAGCTCCCCTTATCCCTCGGGTTGGCGTTGCTCCTCAGCCAAAAGTGGCTTAAGGGACAAAACCTGTTCCGTTTGATCTTCTTTTCGCCACATCTCCTTGGGCAAGTCTTTGTCGGGGTCCTCTTTGCAGTGCTTTTTCAGCCCAAATATGGTCTTGTGAATCATGCCTACGCCGCGATCACGATGAACCCGGCGAATATCACGACGAAGTGGCTGGGGGACCCAGCCACGGTGATGCCCGCGCTTGTCCTGACGAGTCTCTGGATGTACGTCGGCTTCAATATGATCTACTTCCTTGCTGCGCTTCAGGGAGTCGATCAGGAGCTACATGAAGCGGCACTGGTGGATGGCGCAGGCACGCTCGCACGATTTCGCGCCGTCACATTGCCGGCCATTTGGCCTGTGTGCCAGTTTGTGCTGGTGACATCAACCATGGGCTCACTTCAGCTGTTCGAACTTCCGTATCTCCTGCTTGGAAACACCAGTGGACCGGACAATGCTGGCCTGACCATTGTGATGTACCTCTACCAAAATGGCTTTGCTAGCGGTGACCTTGGCTATGCAAGTGCAGTGGGCTGGACGCTTGCGGTCGGGATGCTCGTAATCAGCCTTGCACAGCTCAGAATGTCGGGTGGGGTGGGTAAGGAATGAAGATACTACGCATTGCCGCAATCGGCATACTGCTCCTTGGCAGCATCCTCGCCCTTGTCCCGATGATCTGGCTTATCCTCGCGACATTCCGGGCAAATGACCGCGTCTTCTCCGAAGTCTTCACGGTAACCAAGCCAACCCTCGCTAACTACACGGATCTTTTCACGACAGTGCCGTTCTTTCAGTTTCTTGCAAACTCGACATTTCTTGCCTGTACCGCCGTTTGTCTCCAGGTTTTCTTTTCATCCCTTGCCGGCTTCGCCCTCGCAAAATATGATTTTCAGGGGAAGAAACTGGTCATGGGCATCATGCTCGCAACAGTTCTAATTCCCGGACAGCTGACGCTCGCGCCATCCTATGACCTTCTCTACCGTATGCACCTTGTCGATACCTATCAGGGCTTGTTGATTCCTGGAGCGGTGAGCGTTTTTGGGATTTTCCTGTTTCGACAGAGTATGGTTCGTATCCCGGATGAGCTCCTGCAGGCAGGACGCATCGATGGCTGTTCTGAGTTTGGTCTTTATTGGAATGTTGTGCTTCCAGTTTCCCGTCCGATGATTGGTGCGTTTTCCTTAATGACATTCATGGCGACATGGAACTCATTCCTTTGGCCACAAATCATGCTGCATAGCAAGCTGAAGTACACATTGCCGATAGCCCTTGCACAAATGGTGGGGTTGTATCAGCAGCAATACGGGATGCTGATGGCTGGGACGCTCGTCGCCGTCCTCCCGGTCATCGTTCTCTTTCTACTGCTTCAAAAGGAATTTGTTGCAGGTCTCACGGCTGGAGCCGTTAAGGGATGACACGTATCGCACGCATTGGTGCAGGTGTTTTAGGGTTGGCTGTTGGTCTCGGAGCGATGGCTGCTCATATGCTAAAGCCCATCCTCACCGAGGCACAGGCGGCAAACTGGCAGACGGGTGTTGTGTATCAAATTCTTCATGGACTCGCCCTGCTGATCATTGGTGTGTCTGGCGTTACTGGCCGTAATGTCCGCATTGCCGTTTGGCTGTTCTGTATTGGTATCGTTATCTTCTCAGGCGGACTTTACATAAATGCGCTGACAGGTTTCAAGCCCCTTGGTCGGGTGATTCCGCTCGGAGGAATGGCCTGGATTGTGGGCTGGTTCATGCTTGCTTTTGCTGGAGCTGGAAGACAAGTCGATAAAAGGCCAGGCGCCTGAGTGCTGCCGGTTTATGATGACAATCCCGGCGAAAATCGCCCTGTCGTCACATGGCTCATCGCCGCCTTTTGTGCGCTCCTGTTTCTCTTTCAGCTTGTCTTCCTGAACGGCCGATTACCGATTATGGATGCCTTGGCAGGCGCGCCTCCTTGGATGCCCGCCGGGCTTGTCTTCCGCGTTTTCAATCTGTTCGTCCATGCCGACTTTTGGCACATCACAGGAAACATCCTCTATCTTCTGATTTTTGGAAACAACATCGAAGACCTCTTTGGCAAGGCACGCTACTTCGGGTTCTATGTTCTGTGTGGCTTGGCTGGAACAGTCTGTCACTGGCTGGTCAATCCCGAGCAAACCGTTGTCGGTGCATCCGGGGCAATCTCAGGCGTGATGGGAGCGTATATGGTTGCACATCCCGATGCGCGTATCCACTCAATGCTCGGACCGATTAAGATCAAGCTCAAAGCGGTCACTTGGATTCTCATTTATGTCGTGATGAACATCGCGGGTGTCACGTTTCTCGCGGATGGCACAACATCATTCATCGCACATCTTGGAGGAATCGCGACCGGAACACTGCTGACATGGCTTTGGTTGTCCAATCGCCGTCAGGCTGCGTAGATACAGTTACACGATGCACTTGGTGCTGATCAGGTCGCTCCCCGTATGGAAAGTCACCGCTATTGACATGGCTTGGCGGCAGCGCGGCTGGAACACTGTTAACATGGTTTAGGATTCCAAACAGTGGCAGGCTGATTGGAACACATTTCACTGATTGAGGAGATGTGCATCGATGCAAAATCCAGAGCGATGGTTAGGCGACATACTCTCATCAGCTATCACAACTGCCAATGGCATTCTGAACGATCCACTGCTAAACAAGTCGGTCACCCGCATCACCAAGATTCTGTCTGGCGACAAAACATCGCCTCGTATCCTTGTTCTGGACACTGCGGTAATCAACGCCTGGACGCTGCCAGGGAACACAATTCTCATCACACGTGGGCTTGCGATGTGGGCGCAAACGGATGACATCCTTGCCGGCATCATCGCGCATGAACTTGGCCATGTTGAACGTCATCACGCATGGCGCCAGCTAAGCCAGTCCATTCTGCTGAAAGTCGTCATCGATCGGATACCAACAAAAGACCGCTCGCTACGATTGATCCTCAATGGCATCACCATTCTGACCGCACTCAGCTGGTCCCGGACGCATGAACTTGAAGCGGACCGCTTTGCCACGGAACGTCTAGCAAAGACTGGCTTCAGTTATGATGCTTGGTGGCGCTTCCTTGATGATCAGGCACAAGCAAGCTCCATTGCTGAGCTTCTTTCCACACATCCATCGGATGCGATTCGTGTAAGAAACTTGAAATCAGATTATGCGCAGCGTGTACAGCCGCTGTATCCCTCCGGGCAGGTCGCGCAGCTGCGTAACAAGCGTCTTGGCTTTCGCTCATCGGGTGCACGACTGCGGCAGCGGTCTGCATCCAAACCTTGGGATGCTCAAGCCGACTATCGCCAGCGCTTGCGTAAGACATTTTCGCCTCAAAGTCTGCTCGCGCCCCTCCAGCGACTCGTCATCTGGAATGTCCCGGTCAACGACCCGGCGATTCTGATTGTCGCTGGGCATGTCTTTGCCCTTCAGGAACAGCTGAACGATATCCTTGCGACCCTGAATAATGCCATTAATGTCTTAGATGCTGACCATTCCCCACGGGCGTTGCCGATGCTAGACCGTGCCATTGCCAGCGCAAGTCGGGCCCAGAGTTCGATTGGCCTTGTCCTCGCAGATGTCCACACGCGCCTCGGGGAACCGCCAGCCCGGGCTCTTGCCGCTAAGGGAACCCGGTTTGCGGTTCGTGAGGGCTTGTTACTAAGAGCACAAAAGGAACTTGACACCGCATTTGGGGCGATTGGCCGCCTCGATGTCATCATCGATATGCACTGTTTACAACAGGCTGCTGTCCGGATCAAACAGGTCCTGACGTACAATGACGCCCGAGATGCTTGTGTGGCTCTTTTGAATTTGGATGGTATCGATCTAGTGATTCCAGCGGATGCATTGCAGGGGACTTTGGCGATTCTTCGCCGGTTGCTTAGCGTTGAAAGTCCTGGGCATCGGACTGGATTTGCGTATGTCGATACAATTGAAGTTGCTGTCGATGCCGCGACAGAGCAGGGCTGTGGATGGAGTGTTGCACGCTACCTGGATGCCTTGGCGGCGGAACTTGAGGGGATTGAGCATTGATGACCATCCGACGGATGCTTTGGGGAATATTGATTCTGGCTGCAATGGTCTGTCTTATCCCGGCTGCGAACAGATTCAAGACTGAACAAAATAATCGCAGAGTTGAGATCGCGCTGGACATCATGGAAATGCGCCGTCTGGCGGCGAGTGAAGGCATCCCATTTACTGACATCCTTCGCAAGCTCAAAGCTGCTGGAGCGACGAGTGTCCTGCTACAGGAAGACACGCTTGACAGCCTTCGCGAGCTTGGGATTATCGAAATCCTCCCCTCCACAAAACATCAAACAACGCTTTTGATCGTACATCAGGGGCAGTTTGACCGGATCAAGTCCAACATCCAGAACCGTACGGCTGTTCAGATTGCGATTCCAGAACAGTTTTCTGGAAGTGACCTCGAGGATGCCGGGATTGTCGCGGCGGACCGCTGGGATGCCATCAAGGATATTGGAGTCGGAATCGATCCGGAGGTGGTTGCGCTTGTGCGTAGCGCAGGGCTTCGTGTTGTTGGGCGTGTTGGAAACAACCCTAACCCATCGGATGCGCGGATTGCCGCAACGTTGAATGACATCCGAAGCCTCAAAATTGACACGGTTATCTTTTCAGGGATGTCGGTTCTCGGCGCTGGTAACCGCTTTGCGGAAACGGTTAAGCATCTGAATGATCCATCGGCGATTCGCTTTGGAAGCATTGAGTTCGGCAAGCAGACCGGTGATGCAACCTTGGTAAAGCGCGCTCCGTTCAACACAATCCGAGTACATACGATTACATCAAGTGAAATGGTGACGGCTACACCCGGAGCCAATATCCAACGTTTTGCCCTCGCTGCCAGAGAGCGAAATATTCGATTGCTCTTTGTTCGTCTCTTTCTGGA
>Ga0255117_1000585_pt1 | contig 11316 bp, 8 predicted proteins | sample Law_Atlam_RepA_8_2_FD_188583 | JGI IMG/M metagenome (GOLD analysis project Ga0255117, IMG submission 188583) | Freshwater microbial communities from St. Lawrence River, New York, United States - Law_Atlam_RepA_8h | ecosystem: Environmental > Aquatic > Freshwater > River | place: USA: New York...
GTTGGTTACTTCAGTGCTGCCGAAGGAATCGTCGGGGATAACATCCAGCACGTTGTCCGCGAGCTGGTTACGGCAAGTGAAATCAAGCTGGTACTTGGTCGCCATGCACATGAGGAAAATATCCATGCGGATAGCCTCCTTTACATGATTTCATCCCTGGGTCTCAATCCGCATGAGTGCGAGGCGATGTTCGAGGACATCCCGACGATCAAGAAGAAAAATGAGTTCGTTAGCCGCATTTCCAGTTCGCTGCGTCGTGATATCGACCTTACAAATCCTGACAATCAGCGGCTGCTTGCCAAGAACATTTTTGTTTTTGGGCAGTGCATGGAAGGGACGCAGTTTTACGGTCTGTTCGGGATGATGCTGTCTCTTTACCGCCAGGGTAAGTTCCCAGGTATTGGAATGATGTTCCGCTACACCTTGCGTGATGAGTCCAACCACATTGAAGTTTTCCGCAACCTCTTTATTGCGTTGATTCAGGAAAACCACGAGCTGTGGACCGTTGGCTTCAAGCAGGAGCTGACAGACCTGATGAAGGAAGCTGTTGCGCTTGAGAAAGAGTTCATTCGGGACTGCCTGCCAGTGGCCGCTCTTGGACTTTCATCGGAAGAGTTTGAAACGTATATCGATTACATCGCTGACCGCCGCCTCGAAGGCGTTGGCCTCGACCCACTGCATCCCGGCCTTGTAAACCCACTTCCGTGGCTTGCAGAACTCATGGACATTCGCAAAGAACAGAACTTCTTTGAGGGACGTGTCACGGAGTATCAGAAGTCAAGCTCGCTCAGTACTGTGGATGACGACGATCTTTAATTTCGGGCCTTTCCGGATTTTGGATGACAGCAGAGTTTGAATATGTCGGGCACTTGGCCCGGGTTTTCTGGAGTTGTGGTGAGTTATGGCAACAAGATCGAATCTTCCTGAGATACTGCGTGACCTCGAAGTCAAAAAAGTCGTCGAGTCAAATGGACGTCCTCAGATTAACTGGGCGACACATCTCAGTATCGCGCAGGAGATCACCGATGCTGGGCACGTTCGTGTAATCAGTGAAGGTGCGGATGGTGGAGCAAGCCTTGCGCGGGTTGCGCAGCTCGTGGGTGATGCGCTTGCCAATGTCTATGTTGCCCGAGGCCTCGATGTCGACACAACCGCAAATCGTGAGTTCGTCTCGGGTGTCGCCCGTGGCGTCGCTGACAGGATTGCATCCGTGGCACATGACACGCAGCTGATTCGCCTCTCTGAATACGACCTTTCTGTCTTGACGGAAGCGGTGTTGATTGAGCGCGGCTCCTTCGATGTTGCTAAGAGTCTTGTGATGCAACGAGCGACACTCCCATTTGGCAGGGGAGTTGTTGCTGATCTCCGCTTGATTCGCCGTAATGGCCAAGTGGTTCCTTGGAATGCTGACAAAATCGAAATCGCTGTGCGTAAGGCGTTCTTAAGTCTTCAGCTCGATTCGGAACTGGCCATCGAAATCGCAGAGAAGGTAACGCACAGAGTCCGTACTTTGGGGCGCTCCTATGTGTCCATCGAAACTGTGCAAGACCTTGTTCAGGAAGAACTAATTCTCTCCGGCTACATGAAGGTTGCCGAGCACTACATCGTTTACAGAGCACAGCGTGCGCTGCTGCGTGCTCAGGAACAGGCGATGTTAGCAAGCGGCGACAATGCGCAGGTATCGCTGCTATCCGTGATGGAACCGGACGGCTCGCTTGTTTTCTGGGATGGCGAAGACCTCAGAGCAAGAATCGAGTTTGCGCGTATTGGCTTGGACCTGGCACTCGGTTCCACCGAGATTGAGGCGGAGCTCCTCCGTTCGGTACGCCCTGATATCTCGCGTAGCGACCTTGAGAGGACCATCATCCTCAATGCAAAGGCATTAATGGAGCGGGATGCCGACTATGCCAAGTTTGCTGGCCGTATTCTCTTGTCGTTTATCTACGAGGAAAGCCTCGGCTGGGACATCGTCCGTGATGGAGTTTCCGGGCTGCAATCGGCACATGCAAAAGCACTACGTTCATCCCTTGAGCGGATGGTTGAAATCGGCCGCCTGGCCAAAGACATCCTGAACTACGATCTTGACCGGTTGGCGAAGGCGCTCGACCCAACGGCTGACCTCGACTTCGATTATCTGGGATTACAAACGCTCTACGACCGCTACCTCATCACGGATAAGACGGGGAACCGCAAGCGCCGTATTGAGACGCCTCAGTTATTCTGGATGCGTGTTGCCATGGGCCTCTTCCGTGAGGAACCAACCTTGCGCGAAGAGCATGTCATCGAGCTCTACAATATGTACAAGAGCCGGCGCTTCTGCTCATCCACTCCTACTCTGTTCAACTCTGGCACCCTTCGGTCCCAGCTGAGCTCGTGCTACCTCTACAAGGTGGATGACTCCATCGAGTCAATCATGATCCGTGGAATCGCCGAAAATGCTTTTCTGTCAAAATGGGCAGGTGGCCTCGGAGGTTCGTGGACGGCAGTGCGTGGAACCGGCGGCTACATCCAAGGTACCAATGGCGAGAGCCAGGGTGTTATTCCGTTCCTCAAAATGCACAACGATCAGCTGGTAGCCGTCAACCAAGGCGGAAAGCGAGCCGGATCCGGATGCGCCTACCTCGAAGTTTGGCATAACGATATTATTGACTTCCTTGAGCTGCGCAAGAACACCGGTGATGACCGTCGCCGTACCCATGACATGAATACAGCTAACTGGATTCCTGATTTGTTCATGCAGCGAATGGAAGCACGTGGCACGTGGACGCTGTTCCGTTCATCCGATGTTCCTGACCTCCATGACCTCTATGGTGCTGCCTTCGCAACACGCTACGAAGAATACGAGGCATCTGCCGCACGTGGTGAAATCTTCGGGAAGAGGATGGATGCGCTGGATCTCTGGAAGTCAATGCTCAAAATGATCTTTGAGACAGGCCACCCATGGATCACATTCAAGGACCCATGCAACCTCCGCAGCCCACAGGACCATGTTGGTGTCATCCATAGCAGCAACCTCTGCACTGAGATCACGCTCAATACATCCGATGAGGAAACGGCCGTCTGTAACCTTGGGTCGGTGATTCTTGACAATCACCTCCTCGCCGATGGCACCCTCGACCACGTAAAGCTTCGTGAGACGATTCGCGTGGCGGTGCGGGCGCTTGATAATGTCATCGATATCAACTACTACCCAACGGAAGCCGCGAAGCGCTCCAACCTAAGGCATCGTCCGATTGGTCTGGGTGTGATGGGACTTCAATACGCGTTGTATAAGCGTGGGATTGCGTTCGCATCCGATGAAGCGGTTGAGTTCAACGATGAAGTGATGGAAGCGATTGCCTACTATGCTTACGAGGCAAGTAGTGACCTCGCCGAGGAACGCGGCACGTATAGCACGTACAAGGGCAGCAAGTGGGACCGTGGCTTGATGCCAGCCGACACCCTTGAAATCCTTGAGCGTGAGCGTGGTGAGACCATCGATGTCGCACGCGGCGGGAAGCTTGACTGGGAGCCGCTACGTCAGAAGATTGCGAAGCAGGGCATGCGCAACTCAAATGTCCTTGCAATCGCACCAACCGCAACAATCGCCAATATCATGGGCACAAGTCCTTGTATTGAACCAATGTACAAAAACCTCTTTGTAAAGAGCAACCTGAGTGGCGACTTTGTGGTCCTGAACCCATTCCTTGTCAAAGAACTCAAATCACTTGGGCTGTGGACGGCAAAGGTCATCGATGATCTCAAGTACTTTGATGGTGACCTTGAGAGCGTCGAGGGTGTTCCAGAGACGGTCAAAGAGCGCTACCGGACAGCATTCAATATTCCATATGAGTATGTCATCGATGCAGCAGCGCGACGTCAGAAGTGGATTGATCAGTCCCAATCGGTGAACCTGTTCTTGGGTTCACCTGATATGAAGGTGCTTTCACATATGTACCGAAAGGCATGGAGGACAGGTCTTAAAACCACGTACTACTTGCGGACACTCGGAGCAAGCAACATCGAGAAGGCAACCGTCGCTGTAAAGCGTAACCAAAGCGGTGAGGGGCAGGCCGAGGAGCTCAAGGTCTTTACACCGGAAGAGAAGTCTGCATGCAGTATTCAGGCGATGCTAGACGGCGAAGCCTGCGAGGCTTGTCAGTAAAACATACACGTGATGCCAAGTCATTTGACTTGGCATCATGCAATTTAAGTGGATGTTTTTGACTTCCTGTTACATTCACAACGGAATCAGCCCGCATTATTACGGGCTATTTCTACTGAATGTGTATAATGCTAACCAATACGGTGCATAAGCACCCGCCTTTTAGGACAATCGCCCTGTGTTGACACCCCGTGCATTAGAAGACCTTTGGAGCCGATTCAAAAATCGTGGCGACCAGCGTGCACGAGGAGCGATAATTGACAATTACACGTATCTTGTGAAAATCACCGCAGGTCGTGTGGTTGCAAATCTCCCTCCCAACATGGACCGGGATGACCTCATCACTGCAGGCTCAATGGGACTCGTCAAAGCGGTCGACCAGTTCGATAGTGGTCGTCAAGTCAAGTTCGAAACATACGCCATCGCATTGATTCGCGGTGCAATTCTTGAAAGCCTGCGCGAAGATGACTGGGTACCACGCTCTGTGCGTGAGCGAAGTCGTAATCTGAGCCGCACCATGGTCGAGCTCGAACGCGAGCTCGGACATGCCGCATCGGAAGAACAAATTGCTGAGCGCATGGGCATCTCAACCGAGGAGTATGCTCGTATCGTCTCCGATGTTGGCCGAGGTGCAGTGACATCCCTTGAGGACATTCTTGTCGGTTCTGGTGGAGATGGCGAATCACTCCACGTCGGTGACATTCTTCCTGATACAGCGGCTGGCCCGACCGATGAAGTTGAAATGCGGGAGCGGGTGCGTCAGCTCGGTATCGCCATTGACCGCCTACCAGATCGCGAACGCTTGGTGATTGCGCTTTATTACTACGAAGGGCTTACCTTCAAGGAAATTGGTAAGGTTTTGACGGTTTCTGAAAGCCGCGTCTACCAGCTGCACACACAGGCCGTCATCCGGATGCGTGGGTATCTTGGTCGTGATCGGGACCTGTTCCGCGAATCCTGACATAGGTGTCTGTGTTTGCCTGACTGTAGTGAGGGATGCAAATGGCTCTTCTTTTGACAATCGCTGCGGTGCATCTTGCCTGTGGTGCACAAGCTGATGTTCCCACATCGCCTTCCGAGCTCTTCCAACGTGCTAGGACAGCCTATGCGCAAGGCGACAGCGCGACTGCCTTGACGCTCATGGAAAAGGTTGTCGCTGCGGAACCAAAGAATGGCGATGCTCTTGGATGGTTGGGCTTTCTTTTTCTACGGTCTGGCGATTCCGCCAAGGCTGTTCCGGTTCTCGAGCGGGCGATTGCACTCAAGCCGGCATCTGCTGAGGTCACAACGAATCTGGCGAATGCCCTCCAAGGCTTACCGACCAAAACTGCCGCACAGCAGACGAAAATTCAACAGCTTTTTGAACAGGCTGTAAAACTCAATCCCGCTGCGAGCGAAGCCTACACCGGACTTGGTTTTGCTGCGTACAGGCAGGGCGATTATGCCAAGGCACTTGTTGCCTTTCGGCGCGTTACGGAACTGAAACCCTCCGATGCTGCGGCGCATTTGAATCTTGGACTTGCCTACACGCGGCGCAATCAGGACATCGATGCACTTGCGAGCTGTAAGCGGGCAGTGACCATCAATCCAAAACTGACAGCCGGATGGATATCCATCGCACAGCTCGAACTCAAGGCAAACAAGGCTACTTTAGCCCTCGCCGCATCGGTTAAGGCCGTTGGTCTCGAACCTAGAAATATCGATGCCCTCCTTGTCCAGGCACAGGCTGCCGTCGCGGCGAAACGGGATGACGAAGCGCAGGCAACCTACGGTGTCATTGCTGATATCTACGCCTCACCAGATGCACCAGCCGCTCAAAAGGCAGATCCATCAGCCCGCTACAATCAGGGTGTCTTGTTGGTTCGCTTAAACCGTCTTGCAGATGCGCTGGCGGCGTTTGAGATAGCCGCTCAAATTGACCCTAAGCATGCAGACACATCGCAAAATATCGGAACCGTTCTGTATTCGCTTGGAAGATATCCAGAAGCGCTGACGAAGTTTCAGGCTGCTGCAGATTTGGATGCAAAGTCAGCTGCAAAATGGAGAAATGTTGCGCTGGCGGCACGCAAAACAGCGGAGCTCTCTATCGAAGTTGGCGCACTACGTAAAGCTATTGCTCTAGATGCAACCGATATTGTCAGCCGTCAGCTACTTGCTCCTGCACTTGCTGGTTCTGGAAGATCTGCTGAGGCGATTGGTATTTATCGCCAGCTCGGCGCACTCCAACCGAAAAATGCTGCTCCTCTTGTTGCGATGGCGAGCTTGCTGATGAAGCAGGATCAGCTCGACTCTGCGTTGACGGCTCTCAAGGATGCCACCGGGCGTGAACCGGGAAACGCTGTTGCTTGGAACAACCTTGGCGTTCTCTATGAGCGCCGTGGACAGATAAACGATGCGATTGCATCGTATAAGGCTGCCATCAAGGCAAATCCATCCGATGCTGACGCAAAGGCAAATTTGGCACGCTTCGGTAAGTCGACAACTGGTACGACAAAGCCGTAGGCTGACTGTAACCAGATGCCATTTGTAATTCTCCTTGCTAACCGGGATAAGGTGGCTGCGTCCGATGCGTTGCTACGCGTCCAGGCAGAGCTTGAGAGGCACCACATTGATGTGCGTATCGCATCTCCCGATGCAGTCATCGAGACCGATGGCGCGCTCATGCTCGTGGTCTTTGGCGGGGATGGCACGCTTCTCGCCGCCGCGCGGATGTACGCCGAAACTGGAGTGCCAATTTTACCGATTCATGTCGGACGATTTGGATTCATCACGGAATCTGACAGCACCCAGGTCTGGTCACACGTAAAGAGCGCCCTTGATGGCGCGCTGGAGGTTCATACACGGGCGATGCTGTACGCATCGGTGGAATGTGAAGGGCAAGTCATTTCTGCCTCACCTGCGGTAAATGATGTTGTTGTTGCATGCTCCTCGCGTAGGCTTGTGGACCTTGATGTACACGTCGATGGTGACCTTGTCGCAGGCTATGCTGCGGATGGTGTCGTGGTGGCAAGTCCAACTGGGAGCACGGGCTATGCGCTCTCAGCGGGTGGTCCATTGATGCATCCGGATGTTCAGGCGATGCTGATTACACCGATTGCAGCACACACGCTGAGCGCCCGCAGCCTGGTGATTCCGATGAGCGGAGTTGTTCAAATATCCGTGCCTGTCGGTGGGCGTGGTGTCGTGGATGCGACCATTGATGGGCAGGTCACGCTGGCTGTCCCTACGGATGGACGGGTTTTCATCCGAAGAAACAGGCATGGCTTAGTACTCGTAAAGGGAATGGGGATGACTTTTTACGAGAAGGTTAGGCACCGTTGGAGATTGGGTGAGCGTCGTATCGCGACGCCAGATCATAACAATACGCATTGACAATGAAATTGCGAACGTGCTAGAATGGCGCGCATTGGCATTTGTCGCAGGACAACCGAAAAGAGGGCACGCACAGTGGCGAAGTCTGGTGGAGCAGTAGCAACGAAAAAGGCAAGTCCCCGTCCCGCACCGGTAAAAACGTACCGCCCAACAGGTGGATCGTTTGTTGGAGTGGATATCGGGACACATGCTGTAAAGCTTGTAGAGGTCACAGGTTCGGGTACCAATCTGAAGGTGACTGGGCTGTCGCGTGAGCGTACCCCGGAAGGACTGGTTGTTCAGGGCGTCATTCAAGACCCTAAGAGCATGGGCCAGTTCATCAAGCAGATGATTGCCAAAAGCGGAATTCGCTCCCGCAAGGCCGTCGTCGCCGTCGGTGGAACGGCTGGAATGGTTGTTCGTGTCGTGGAAGTGCCAAAGATGTCCGCGGGCGAGCTTGCTGACACGATGAAGTGGCAGATTGAGCAGTACATCCCATTTGCCGCATCCGATGTTGAGATGGCGTATCAAAAAATTGATGATGCGGTAGCTGATGCCGATCCTGCTGCTCAAATGGAAGTCCTAATTGCCGTCGCGCAGCGCGATATGGTTTCCGGGCATCTTGAGGCTCTGAAGCTTGCAGGTCTTGATGTGGTTACAGTCGATGTTGAGCCACTCGCCATCGGTCGTGCATTGTTGGACTTGTCGAAGACAGGTCTGAAGGCAAAGACGACAGTCGTGATCAACATTGGTGCATCGGGAACTGAGGTAGGTATCTACCGTGATGGCGTCCTGCGCTTCCCGCGTACGATTCCTCTTGGCGGCGAGGCATTTACACGTGCAGTTGCTGACAAGCTTTCGTTGTCCCTGGATGCTGCTGAAGACGAAAAGGTTGAGCGCGGAGAAGTGTTGCTTGACCTGATTGAACAGGCGCAGGAAGACATGTTCGGCTCGTCCGGTGATGCAGCTGACAATGGCATTTCGTCCCCTTGGGATGTTGACGTCTCGGCTCCACTGCCTCCAAGCCTATTCGGGGATGCAGCACCTGCGGCGCCGGTTGAAGCTGCACCTGTTGAAGAAGTCAATCCTTTCGCCGTAACTCCAGAACCGGTTGTGGAAACACCATCGATTCCTGAGCCTGTCTCGCTTTCTGCAAGTGAGCAACGAGTTCGCGATGTGTTTATGGCTTTGCTGCCAGTCCTTGGTGAGTTCACGATGGAGCTGCGTCGTTCCGTTGATTACTTCCGGTCCAAGTACCCAACGGAGACAGTCGATCACTTGCTGCTCTGCGGCGGTGGGGCAAATCTTCGCGGATTTGATGCCTACTTGGAAAAAGAAATCGGCTTACCAGCAAGCGTTGCCGAGACGTTTGGCAGTGTAAATGTAACAGCGAAATCTGTTACTGGGGCGCAGCGTACGGCATTGTCATCGGCTTTTGCTGTTGCAATGGGCCTTGCTGCGCGGGATGCTGTAATTGGTTCGTAGGAACTTTCTACTTGAATGTTGAATAGTTACGACCGATGATGTAGTTGTGGTGGTGAGTCTTGTGTGTGTGACTCGGTTGGATGAGGTGAATAGATGTCAGTGCTTCGCATAAACCTTATGCCTGCATACATTGCAGAGCAGCGGAAAACCAAAGCGGCAGTTGTTGGAACCGTCGCCGGCGTAGTTGCTGTGATTGGTGGTCTCCTTGGCTACCAGTTTGGTTATCTTGTGCCATCCGTGAACACGATGATCGAAGAGGCAAACGCAGCCGACTCAGATGCAAAGGCTGTGGAAGCGATTGAGGCAGAGACAACATCCACTCTTGCTCTCATAAAGCCGCTTCAAGACAAAGTCAACTTCGTAAAGTCTGTTCAGTTCCACAACGTGCTTGTTCCACAGATTTATCGGAATGTAGCGAAGTATACATACCGCAAGGTTGAGTACAGCTCGATGGCGGTAAATGGTGATTCGCTTTCCATCAATGCTTACGTGCAAAACCTCTCCGATGTTGGGAAGTTCTACCTGACGTTGTTTGCCAACCCCGATGTAAAGTCGGTGTCAATCAGTGCTCTACCAGGTTGGCCAAACGCATCATCGCAGACAGTCGGTCTACCGGGAGAAGCGCCTTTGGATCCAAACGCAAATGGATTCCCGCTTCAGGTTTCCGCAAATCTTGTGTTGCCAGTCATCGCACCGGCGCCTCCAGGTGGGGGTGGTGCTGCGGCAGGTGGCGGCTTTGGTGGCATGATGGGTGGTTCTGGCTCTATGATGGGCGGACCGGGTATGCGTGGTGGTGGTGGCCCGATGATGGGTGCGCCGATGGCCGGCGGTGGCGGAGGCGGTGCAGCTGCCGGTTCCAAGGGCAGTGGTCCGCAGGCAGTTGATTAGGTTGCAGGCAGGAAGAGAACCAAGAACATGTCAAAACTGACTCGTCCTCAAATCTTTATTATCGGTGGCGTAACTGCACTGGTATTTGGTTTGGGTGGATATTTTGGATTGATTGATCCGGCACTAAAGCAGCTTGATACTGAGCGCACGCGTCGTGATACCCGCAGAACCAAAGCGGAAGAGCGTTCAACGGCTGAGCGTAAGAAGAAAGATGCTAATAAGCAGGTAGCCCAGGCAAAAGCTGATTGGAACGTCTACGAGCGCCGTTACATGCCTGACATCGATGTGTCTAACACCTATTCAGCGTGGCAGGACTTGATCAACGAGCAGGTACGTGTTCTTGGTCCAAAGATGCAGAAGTTTCTTGACAGCGACAAGTCTGTTACCAAGCTTCAGGGCAGCTTTGCGTTGCCAGCTGCGCCGAGTGACCCTAATGCATCCCTAAATGAGCTTTACGTCTTCACCCCAGGTGGAGTTCAAGTGCAAGGGACGTTCAAAAACATCCTTTCGCACGTGGAGCGCTGGAATCGCTTTGATCGCTTGGTCCTCGTATCCGGATTAACACTTTCCGGAAACTCGCCAAATCTTGTTGGTCAATACAATCTTCAAGTTTTCGAATACACCCATGGTGATCGTACCAAGGCTGTTGCCATTCCACAGGCATCTGGTGGTGCTGGTGGTGCTGGCGGCTTCGGCGGCGGCATGATGGGTGGATCCGGATCGATGATGGGTGGTGCAGGCATGCGCGGCGGCGGCGGCCCACAGATGGGTGCTGCGATGTCCGGTGGTGGTGCTCCTGCTGGTGGTGGTAACGGAGTGAAGGGCGGAGATTAATGCTGGGTCAAAGCAATACGATGGAAACAAAAAACATGATTCGTACCAGTCTTGTAGCCGGCATTCTGGGTTCTGCCTTAATGCTTGCAGGATGTGGTGGTGAAGAGGCCGCGGCACCGACGCCTGCTCCAGCAACGCAGGTCGCTGGTGATGCGGGTGGTGACATGGATGCAAACATGACATCGCCAGCAACTGCTGCCGGTATGCAAGTACCGGGTGGTAATGCACAACGTGGTATGAATCCTGCTGGCGGTGGAACTGGAAAAGCATCTCCAAACAGCTGGGTAACAGCTGCGTCCACTGTCAAAATGGATGAATCGCTTGTAGCCGCTGGTGCTGCAGCGATGGCCGCTGGTGGTGCTGGTGGTGGTGCTGCAATGGGTGGTAAGCCGCCTGAGGTCAAGGATGGGCAGGTTGCTTCCGGATTCCGCAAAGATCCGTTCGAGTCATTCCTGAAGGTCGTTGTTCCTGAGATTCCTGCATATACGTTGGCATTACCGAGACGTTTGGCTGCACCGTATGTGCCGCCTGCTCCAAAAGAAACGGATGATCCGCTGAAGACGAAGGGGCCACTGCCTCCTCTGCCACGGCGTATCGCGGGTGTGATGTACAAC
>Ga0255117_1000591_pt1 | contig 11218 bp, 8 predicted proteins | sample Law_Atlam_RepA_8_2_FD_188583 | JGI IMG/M metagenome (GOLD analysis project Ga0255117, IMG submission 188583) | Freshwater microbial communities from St. Lawrence River, New York, United States - Law_Atlam_RepA_8h | ecosystem: Environmental > Aquatic > Freshwater > River | place: USA: New York...
CTTCATGGCCGCGAGGTCCTTGAGGACGTTGTAAGGGCCACCGCCATTGGAGCGCGATTCGCTTAGGATGCTCGCCAGCATGTCCTGGGTCGGGTAGCCGTCGATGACTTTGACGTAGTCGACGATGAAGTTGCCGGCGGCAAGGATGCCTTGGCGGGGAGTCTTAGGCATGAAGGTCAGAGGGAGACGACGGTGCCTTGGGCCTGCGACAGCAGGGCGGCGGCGAAGATCTCATGGGTGGCGACGGCTTCCTCGGGCGTGGCGCAGCCGAAGCGGCCGTTGAGCAGGCCGGCGCGTTCCATCAGGTAAGCGGCCCACATCTGCTGGATGACGTCAGCGAAGCCGGGTTCGAAGATGCCCCCTGTGACGGTCTTGAAGGGCGTGCTGAAGCCGAGCTCGGTGCGCTTCCAGAACTGTTCCTTGCCGCGCTCAAAGAGCCAGAGGGCTTTGGTGTCAGCGGTGCTGTAGCGCACGCCGCCATCCGTCCCGAGGATTTCGATATACCACGTATTGGTGGCACCGGGCATGAGTCGCTTCATCTCGAGGCGCATGGGGACGTCGTGGCCGCCGACCTTGATCCAGGTATTGAGCAGGGCGTTATCCCAGGTGTCGCAGTTCGCGACGCCGCCCTTGCCGTCGGGTCGCTGCGGGTAGCCCTTCTGGAGCTGGGCGAAGACGCGGGAGGGCTTCCATCCCAGACGGAGCGGGATATGGCAGGCGTGCATGCCGAGGTCGTTCAGGGCGCCGCCTTCGCCGCACAGGGCGTTCATCCGCTTCCAGTTCGCGGCCTTGGTCGGGTCGAGGTCGCTGCTGTGGTGGAAGCCGGAGACGACTTCGAGGATGCGGCCGATCGACCCGGACTTCGCGAGTTCGAAGGCGCGCTGCGCGCCCGGGAAGAAGGGCATCTCGGAGCTGCAACGGACGAAGCGGCCGCTGGCCTTGGCGGCGGCGTGGATGCGACGGGCGGAGGCGAGGTCGATGCCGAAGGGCTTTTCGGCGAAGAGGTCCTTACCGGCGGCGAGGACGTCGCAATACAGCTGCTCATGCAGGTTGTGCGGCACGGCCACGTAGACCACGTCGACTTCCGGGTTGGCGAGCAGAGCCTTATAGTCGGTGGTCTTCTGCGTGCAGGAGGGGATGCAGTCGAACCACGAGAGCGTGGCGGGGTTGAGGTCGGCCACGGCCGTGAGGACCGGGCGGACCGAGACGTCGGTGAGCGCGCACCAGCGGGCGAACGCGCTGGCCATTTCGCGACCCATGAGGCCGCCGCCGATGATGCCGATTTTTACGGGAGACATGAGGGGAAGTTGATGAGTTGAATCGTTGAATGGTTGGCCAGAGGGATTTCAGCGCTCTGCGCGGTAAGCTCGGGCCAGCAGGGTCACGGGTTGGAGGAGAGAGATAGGTGAGCTGGCTTGGCGGAGGCCACGGGCGATTTGAAGGTGGCACCCGGGGTTCGCGGTGGCGAGGACGGATGCACCGGTGCCGATGACGTGCCCGACCTTACGGACGAGGAGCTGTTCCGACTGCTCTGGCTGGGTGATGTTATAAATCCCGGCGCTCCCGCAGCACCAGTTGGCCTCGGGAAGTTCGACGAGCTTCAGGCCAGGGATGAGTTTAAGGAGGTCCCGCGGCTGCTTGGTGACCTTCTGGCCATGCGTCAGGTGGCAGGAGTCGTGGTAAGTGACGATGAGGTCGCCTAGGCCCGTCCGCGGGGCGAGACAGCCGTACTCCAGCAGCCACTCGTGGATGTCCCGTAGCTTGGTATCCCAGAGCTTGGCCAGCGGCGCATAGACGGGGTCGTCCGCGAGCAAGGCGCCATAGTGGCGGAGATGATTCCCACAGCCGCCCGAGTTTGAGATGATGCCGTCGAACTGAGCCGGCGGAAAAAGGTCAATCATGCGCTTGGCCAGCGTCTTGGCCGCGTCGGGTTCGCCGTTGTGTGCGTGCAGCGAGCCGCAGCAGGGCTGGACGGAGGGCGTGTGGACCTCGCAGCCATTGGCCAGGAGGACATCGGCCGTATCGCGGTTCAGTTCAGCGAAGACTAGGTCCTGGACGCAGCCGGTAAGCAGGGCCACGCGGTGACGCGACTTAGCGGGCGTCTCGACCGGACGAATCAGTTGCGGCGAAAACTTTGTGGCAATGGTCGGGCACTGCGGCTCGAGGCGACGGAGATCCGGTGGAAGTAGTTTCGTCAGGCCGATTTTCCGGAAGGCGGTTTGCAGGCCGAGGCGTTGATAAAGCCAGAGCAGTCGACCGGCGAAGCGGAGCAGACGGGGCCGCATGAATAAACCACGCATCGTGACCGTCCGCCAGAAGCGGCTAGTGAAGGTTTGGTTCAGACCAGCGGACTGGACTTCGGCGCGGGCGGTCTCGAGTAGGTTAGAATAATCCACGCCCGCGGGGCAGGCCGTCTCACAGGCCAGGCAACCGAGGCAGTAGCTCATCTCGTCGGCGAAGGCCGGTGACAGCTTGAGTTCACCGTCAGCCACTGCCCGCATGAGCGAGATACGGCCGCGGGGGCTATGCCGCTCTTTCTTCGTCGCGACGTAGGTCGGGCAGGCCGGGAGGCACATCCCACAATGCATACACTGCTGCAGGATCGAGTAATCGAGGAGTTTGAGCGAAGGCTTCATCCCTCAGTCGAAGATCTTGCCAGGGTTGAGCAGGTTGCGTGGATCCCAGGCGCGTTTGATTTCACGCATGAGGTCGTGGCTGTTCTCGCCGACTTGACGGCGCAGCCAGGCTTTCTTGGCGAGGCCAACGCCGTGTTCGCCGGTGATGGTGCCACCGAGCGCGAGGGTCTTCGTCACGATTTCCTCGAGCGCTTCGTGAACGCGGGCCATTTCCGCCGCGTCGCGTTCATCGGTCAGGAAAGTCGGGTGCAGGTTGCCGTCGCCCATGTGGCCGAAGGTGCCGACGAGCAGTTGGTGTTTCTTGGCGACCTCGGCGACAAAGGCGACCATCTCAGCCAGCTTGTCGCGCGGGACCGTGACGTCCTCGAGGATGGTGGTCGGTCGAACACGGGCGAGGGCAGAGAAGGCGGAGCGGCGGGCGGAGGCGAGTTGCAAGGCCTCGGCGTCATCGCGGGCCACACGGACATCGCGGGCGCCACGGGCGCGGGCTAAGGCCAGCATCTGTTCGGCTTCTTCGGCGACGGCGGCGGGGTGTCCGTCGGTTTCCATGAGCAGGAGTGCCTCGCAATCGCGTGGCAGGCCAATTTTCGCATAGTCTTCGACGCAGCCGATGGTCATGCGGTCAAGGAACTCCAGTGTACAAGGGATGATCTTGGCTGCGATGATATCTGACACCGTTTGGGCGGCGTCTTCCATTCGATCGTAGCTCGCCAGCATCGTGCGGCGGGCGGCGGGGCGGGGCAGGACCTTGAGCAGGACTTCAGTGATGATACCGAGTGTACCCTCGGAGCCGATGAAGAGGTCCTTCATCGAGTAACCGGCGACGTCCTTGACGCAGGCGTTGCCGAACTGGGCGATTCGTCCGTCGGGCAGCACCACTTCGAGTCCCATCACGTAATCGCGGGTGACGCCGTATTTGAGGCCGCGCAGGCCACCCGAGTTTTCGGCCACGTTACCGCCGATAGTACTGATTTTCATCGAGCCCGGATCGGGCGGATAAAAGAGACCGTGCTGCTGGACGGCGGCGTCGATGGCGGCGGTAATCACGCCGCACTGGGCGCGGACGGTGAGGTTGGCGGCGTCGACCGAGAGAATTTTATCTAGGCGCGTTAAGCAGAGAATGATGCAACCTTCGGAGGGTACGCTACCGCCGCTGAGTCCCGTGCCGGAGCCGCGGGTGACGATGGCACGTCCATATTCACCAGCGAATTTTACCACCGCGGAAATTTCCTCGGTGGAGCCTGGAAGCACGACGATTTCGGCCGGACCCTTGAGGGCCGCCGTGCCGTCAAAACCGTAGGGAATCGTATCCTCTGGGCTCGTCAGCACATTCTCGCTGCCGACGATAGCACGGAGGCGAGCGAGTTGGGCTGTGCTGAGCGCGGACACGGTCGGCTCAGATCAGCTTCAGGGCTTCGTCGACCGACACGTTGCGGTGCACCATCGCCATGAGTGCCTGCGTGATGCCGCGGGGGTTCGGGTGCTGGATGACATTACGGCCGTAGACGATGCCCGAGGCGCCCTGTTTGAGGAGCCCTTCGGTGCGGACGAGGATTTCCTTATCGCTCACGCGGCCACCGCCGCGGACCAGGACCGGAATACCCGAGGCGATTTCGATGACCTTGTGGTATTGCGAGACGTCGTCGGTCGGATCGGCTTTGATCACGTCGGCACCGAGTTCGACCGCTTGGCGGACCAAGTGCAGAATCTTTGTGAGGTCGCCATCGACCATGTAGCCGCCCGCGATGGCGTTGGGCTGGAAGACCAGCGGCTCGACCATCATCGGCATGCCGTAGTAATCGGCCTGCGGCTTCAGTTTGAGAATATTCTCCATGCACTGCGCGGTGACGTCGGGTGCGCCTGGAATCTGGAAAAGGTTCACGCAAACACAGGCGGCATCGAGGCGAACGGCTTGGAGCATCGTCTCTTCAATCATTAAGCTAAACGCCGTGTCGGGGAGTTCCTTGCCGTAAACATTGGCGGTGTCGGTGCGGAGGACGAGGGCCGGCTTCTGCTTGCCTGGGATGGACTGCAGGTGGCGGGCCTGACCGACCGTGAGCTGGATTGCGTCGGGGCCGGCGTCGACGAGCGTCGCCACGACTTGGCGCATGTCCTCGATGCCCTGCAGGAAGCCGGGCTGGTTGAAGAAGCCGTGGTCGACGGCGACGTCGAAGCAGCGCTTAGACGAGGCGTTGAAGAGGCGGTTGAGGCGATACTGCTTCATGAGGGATTGGGTAGGGACTTAGCTTAGTCCCATGAGGTGCTTTAGGATATAGAGCTCGAGTGCTTCGTAGTCACGGGCGTCGCGATACTGTTGGATGAGCTTTTGATCGACCGAGCGCACCTTGGCCACGAGCGCAAGGAACAGCTCGCGGCTATTCTTGAGGTGGTCGGTGACCGGGCTGCCGCGTTGGGTGCGGATGGCCTTGACGTCTAGGCCGATGAATTCGCCGCGGCGGCCGTAGCCAGATTCCTCGAGGACGCGGACCTGGTTGAAGGCGGCGCGAAGGTTGGCACCGCCGAAGTTCTTGTCCTGGTCGTATTTCAGTCCGTTCTGGTCGTTCAGGTGGACGCTTGCGAGTTTGTCATGGGCGAGGGCGAAGGCCATCTCATCACTGGCATCAAGCCCCGCGAGCATGGCGTGGGCGGATTCGATGAGACCCTTAACGCGCTTATGGTCCTTGGAGGCGTAGGAGAGGGTGAGGGCATGACCGATGGTCGGTACGTAGGCTTGGTCGGTCGGCTCATTCGGCTTCGGCTCGATCCAGATCTCGATGTTACGGTCGTAGTCGAGCATCGCGTTGACCGTTTCGAGCAAGCGCTGGTAGGCGAGTTTGGCATCCTTCGCTTCGCGGATGTACGTGCCTTCGCGGGCGAGCCAGAGCACGATGGCCTTGGAGCCGACGGCGTTGGCGATATCGATGCACTTCTTGGTGCGATCCCAGGCGTAGGCGCGATCAGACGCGCTATTGGAAGTGTAGGCACCATCGACCGTCTGGTCGGCGAACCACAGACGTGGGGCGACGAACTCCGGGGTCAGGCCTTGGTTGGCGAGCATCGCCTTTACCTCGGTCGCCTTTTGCTGGATTTGGTCGGGCTTAAGGCCGTCCATGCCTGGGACGACATCGTCGTCATGGAACTGCACGCCTTCAAAGCCGAGGGGGCGGTAGAGGGCGAACTTCTCCTCGTGGGGGAAGGCCTTACGCACCTCGCCGCCGAACGGGTCGCCGCCCTCGCTGATGTTCCAGGGGCCGAAAGAGAATCGATACGTGACGGGGGTGGTCATGGGGTGGCCTTTAGGACACGAAAGCGGGGGTAATGTTCAAGGGGGAAAGGGGTGAGTTACGGCCCTACGGCTTCCGACAGGTGACCTTCTAGACAGATGGCTGCGCCTGCTTCGCTTATTAATATCGGAAAAGTCCCTCCGATACCCAGAATTTCCCTAACCCCATGAAACTCACCACGCTCCTCCTGCTGGCCGCTGCTTCCGTCTCCTTCGCCGCCGATCCGGCGCTCACGATCTACAATGGCGGTTACGCCGTGGTGCGCGAGACGCTGCCGATTGATCTCAAGTCTGGCGTCAACCAGGTCTCCTTCGCCGGCGCGACCGCCCAGGTCGAGGCCGACTCCGTCCTCCTGCGCGACCTCGCGGGCAAGTTCGAATTCCGGATCCTCGAGCAGTCCTACCGCAACGACCCCGTCTCACAGGCGATGTTGCTCTCGCTCTTCGAAGGCAAGGCCCTCGAGTTCGTCCGCCACGAGCCGAACAAGCCCGACCGCACCCTGACCGGCAAGGTCGTCCGCAGCGGCTTCGTCCCTGGGGGCAATTTCGTCGAGCCCATCATCGAGGTCGACGGCAAGCTGCAGTTCTCGCTCCCGGGCGAGCCGGTCTTCCCGTCCTTGGGCACCGACAACGTCCTCAAGCCGACCCTGAACTGGAAGCTGCAGGCCGCGACCGCCGGCAAGTTCGAGGCCGAGGTGGCCTACCTCAGCCGGGGCTTCACCTGGGAGGCCAGCTACAACCTCGTGGCCGAGGAGAAGGGCGACACCTTGGACGTGGTCGGTTGGGTCACCATGAACAACCAGAGCGGTATGACCTTCCCGGAGGCCAAGATCAAACTCATGGCCGGCGACGTCCAGCGCGTCGCGGAAAACCATCCGCCGATGGCGATGGCCGCGGCCCGTGGAGGGGTGGTGATGGATGCCGCCGTGGTCACCGAGAAGTCCTTCGACGAATTCCACCTCTACACCCTCGCGAACCCGGCGACGCTCCGCGACAAGGAGACCAAGCAGGTCGAGTTCGTGCGCGCGACGGGCGTCAAAGCCGAGCGAATCTACGTCTTCGAAGGCCGCGGCAACACCCGCCGCGGCGCCCCGGGCAAGGTCCAGGTCTACCGCGAGTTCCGCAACACCGAGGCCAACAAACTCGGCCTCGCCCTACCGAAGGGCAAGGTGCGTTTCTATTCGCAGGACGGCGACCGCCAGCTCGAGTTCGTCGGCGAGAACACCATCGACCACACGCCGAAGGGCGAGGTCATCCGCGTCCTGACCGGCAACAGCTTCGACCTCGTCGGCGAGCGCCGGCAGGTCAATCAGACCGAGGACGGGGCCAACCGCGTGGCCACGCAGACCATCGAGGTCAAGCTGCGCAACCGCAAGGCCGAGCCCGTGGTCATCCGCGTCCGCGAGCATGCGACGCGCGGCGGCAACTGGACGCTCACCGCGCAGAGCCAGCCTCACGAGAAGGTGGACGCCACGACCTTCGAGTTCGTCGTGCCGGTCCAGCCCAACGAGGAGAAGGTCGTCACCTACACGATCCGCAGCACCTGGTGAGCCGGCTCAGCCCGCCGCGCGGGCCACTTGGGCGACCATGCCCCGGTGGTGTGCCGCCGCGCGGTCCCGGGCGGCGGCCGCCTTGACGCGGGCACCCCGCGGGTCCTTGGCCATCGCCAGCACGGCGTCGGGCAGCCGCGCCACCTGCGCCCGAGGTCGCGCCACATGAAGCCCTTGGTCGTCTGGGTCTCCCAGCGGCAGACGATGGCCGGGATGCCGTTGCCGATGGCCATGATCGGGCTGTGCATCTCGTTGCCGAAGAGGCCGGCGCTCAGGCGGTACACGCTCAGCGCCTCGTCCGTCAGCCAGAAGTCCGGCTTCCAGGCGCAGCGCGCGCGGGCAGTCGGCGAAAGCCGGTCGAGGATCATCTCCTTGCCGAGGGCCATCTGCGTCTCGTCCTCCGGGCACAGCAGGACCTTGAGGTCCGTCTCGCGGGCCAGCCGCTCGATCGCCGCGCGGTGGGGCGCATGGTCGTGGTCCTTCAGCCGGTCGTTCATCGCCTGCTTCACCGGGTCCAAGGCCGCCTTCTTCCGCGGGATGGTCCAGTAAGGCGTCTGTCGGTAGCGCGGCAGGCAGCAGAGGAACTTGCCCGGCTGGAGGTCGAACCGTCGCAGCAGGGCGGTCGCCTTGGGCTCGTCGGCCAGATCGACCGCGAAGGCGCCATCCGGCCCGAAGTCCATCAACGGCGATGCGACGCCCTGCGAGCGGGCGAAGGCCAGCGAGACGCTGTCGCGGAAGTAGACGAAACGCGCCCCGGTCAGCAGGCGGAGGACCCGTTCCGGCGCGTTGGCGGCCACGAGCGTGATGCCGAAGACGCCGTAGGGCTTGCCGGTCGACTTCGCCCAGCGTTCGACCGCGTCCGTCCCCACGAGGGAAGGGCCGGAGCCGTGCAGGAGGAAGTCGCAGCGGGCGAAGGCCTCGGTCAATTCGGCGGAGGTCTGCGCGAACCGCAGGGCCGGGAAGCGCCTTTGCAGCATCTCCTTCACGCCGTTGCCGACATCCCCGGGCCAGAGGGTGACCTCGGCCGCGGGCAGGTGGCGCTCGAGCAGGGCGAGCACGCCCGGGGTGTGGGCGATGTCGCCGATGTTCACCGTCTGCCAGGAGGAGCGCAGCAGGATGCGGGGCGCGCGTCCGGAAGGGGCGGCGCAGCCGGCGGCGAAGGTCGCCAGCAGGGTGGAGGTGAGGAAGTCGCGGCGGAGCATGTTACTTCACCTGGTAGATCTTGACGTCGTCGATCCAGACGGTGCTGGGCGCGAGGAAACTGAACCAGCGCTTCATGGGGTGGGCGAAGCCCTCGGAGCGGTGGCGGGCCACCAGCTTCCCGTCGACCGAGCAGCGCATCTCGTCGCCCTCCGTGACGAGCGTCAAGGCGTGCCACTCGGTGTCGGCCTTGAGCGGCGTCGCCAGGACCTTGCGCTTCAGCAGCGCCTCCAGTTCCGGCGGCAGCTTCGCCTTCGCGGCCGTGGCCGCTTCGCGTTGCTTGCGGATCGCGAGGTTCATCTCGCCCGTCATGCTGTCCTTCAGGGTCAGCTGGGTCGGGGACAGGATCGCATAGCCGAGGTGTCCGGCGTGCACCCCGGGCAGGGAGCGGTCGACGAAGCCCAGCTGCAGCGACTCGCCCTTGTTCAGGCCGGGGAAACGGAACCGCAGCGTGACGCCGCCGTCGGCAAAGCCCGCGTCGTGGTGGATGTGGATCGAGTGCCCCGCCGCCTTGGTCGCGCTGTTCACCTTCAGGATGCCCTCGTCGAGGTCGGCCTGCTTGACCTGCGGGACGCGGTCGGCGGTGGCGCTTTCCCAGCCGTTGCCGAGGGCCTTCAGGCCGTTGCCCGTCTCCTCGCGGTCGAAGGTGTCGGCGAAGAGCAGCTTACCTTTCTCCTTCAGCCAGGCTGCGTCGTCGAGGGCGGCGGTGTCGGCGGCGGTCAGCGTGAACGGGAGAAGGCCGAGGAGGGCGAGGCGACGGAGGGTCATGTTACTTCGAGGTAGGCGGCGGCAGGGCGCTGATCGGCTTCAGGCGACTCGGGTCCTGGGCGCGAGGCCGGGGGTCGTACCAGCGGGCGCGGGGCGCGGGAGCCTGGGCGTCGAGCCAAGTGCCGAGGCGCAGGCGGAGTTCGGCCACCGAGCGGGCGGCGCCGTCGCCGAAGGCCGAGCTGCCGGCGTCGTCCGCGTAGGTCTTGACGGTGCCGGCGCGCAGGCCCGGGAGGGCGAGCACGGCGGCGCCGACGGCGTCGCGGTCCTGCCCCGAGGCGGCCGCGTAGATGGCGAGGTACTCGGCGAGCTGCTGCCCGGCGCGGAAGGCCTTGAGGCGCAGGCTGGGCATCGGGCCATCGGGTCCGGGGTAGAAGACCGCGAGGTCGTCGGGCTTGTTCAGGGATTCCTTCGTGCCGATGGTTTGCCAGGGCACCACGCCGTCGGCGCCCAGCGCCCACGTCTCCGCGCACCAGGCGGCGTTGCCGACGAGCGGTTGGCCGAGTTTGGTGGCGCTGCCATACATGTAGGTCAGCTTGCCGTCGCGGCGGTTGCGGCCGATCACGCGCTGCGGGTACTCGCGGAGCACGCCGGCCACCACGTCGACATTGGTGACGCCGTCGAGGAGGTCGCGTTGCCACTCGGGGCGGGAGATGTCGATGCGGAAGGCCTTGCGGACATCGGCGTAAGGCGCCGTGGCCTTCCAGAATTCCTCGCCGAAGCGGCGGATGGCCCAGAAGTCCTGCGTGTGCTGGGGTTCGTCGTAGATCCAGGCGGCCGAGGTGGTCTTCCAGCTGCCGGGCTTCCCGTTCTTGCCGTTCTTGAAGTAGACTTTGTTGTTCAGGTAGAACTCGAACATCGTCTCGTCCCAGCCTTTTTCGGAGAAGTGGCGGGCGAAGCCGGCGGCCGCGGTCGCGAACTCCCGCCAATAGTCGGGCCCGAAGGCGTGTTCGATCCAGTAGCCGCCCTTGAAGTACTTCTCGTGGTCCATCGGCCAGTTCTCGTTGAGCGGCAGGTAGAGGGCTTCGGTCGGCACCTTGCCGCGGGGCAGGTCGGCGAAGGCCGAGCCATCGGCGAGCGGGCCGAAGCGGCTGTCCCAGGCTGTCCAGTCGAAGGAACCATCGGGGCGGAGCTTCGGCGCGGCGGTGACGCGGCCGCTCCAGCCGTAGGTCAGGATGTTGAGCGTCAGGCGATGCTCATGGGCGAGGCGGAACCACGGGCGTTCCTGGTCCATCATCCCGTACCCGTTCATCTGGGCGATGAAGGAGAGCCGGTCGGGCAGGGTGAAGTTCCAGACCGTGACCGAGAAGGGCACGTCCTTGCCGCCGAGGCGGAGGGTGCCGCGGTGTTCCCCGGGCTGGGCGTTCTTTGGGATCTGGAACTCCAGCAGGCGTCCGTTCGGCGAGGCCACCAGCGGGTCTTGGTACGCACCGACCTTGAGCACGTCGAAGCGCCGGACCGGCAGGTCGATGACGACCCCTTGCGGGGCTTCCTCGAGCCGCATCGTCACTGCTTCGCCCTTGGCCGCGAAAAGCTTCAGGCCCGGGATCGGCAGGCCGGCCGCATCGGTGGCCTTCACCGTCGACGCCTCGGTCGCGAGCTTGGGCAGGGGCGGGAGTTCCGCCGCCTTGGCGGGCTTGAGCGTCGGATCGAGCGGGAAGGCCACCGTCGGGGCCGGACCGTCTTCGAGCCAGAGCGTGAAGTAGGGCGCGGACTTCCGGTTGCTGTCCTTGCTGGCGACGTAGCGGTTCGGGAAGAGCGTGTAGGTGAACCGATCGCCTTCG
>Ga0255117_1000594_pt1 | contig 11180 bp, 11 predicted proteins | sample Law_Atlam_RepA_8_2_FD_188583 | JGI IMG/M metagenome (GOLD analysis project Ga0255117, IMG submission 188583) | Freshwater microbial communities from St. Lawrence River, New York, United States - Law_Atlam_RepA_8h | ecosystem: Environmental > Aquatic > Freshwater > River | place: USA: New York...
GAGTTCTCTCAACCGGAATTGAGCGTGGACAGCCGCTTGCTGATGAAAAATACAGTCAATCTGATTCAAGACAGCTTTGCAGACGCGGCCATTTCTCCCACCCATTGGCAAGCTGCTACCTATGCGCCGCATATGCGCCAAAAAATCACCGTGGTGCACGATGGTATCGACACCCAGCAGATTCGGCCAGACCCGCATGCACGCTTGCGCTTGGCCGACGGTAAGTCATGGTCCGCAAATGATGAACTGGTGACTTTTGTCAGTCGCAATTTGGAGCCCTACCGTGGCTACCATGTGTTCATGCGTGCCTTGCCAGCATTGCTGCGATTGCGGCCCCATGCACAGGTCTTGCTCGTCGGGGCAGATGGTGTGAGTTATGGCGCCAAGCCACCCGGCCCGGATTCTTGGAAACAGGTGTTCATCAACGAGGTCAGAGGACAAATCTCAGACGCTGATTGGCAGCGGGTGCATTTTTTAGGCAGATTAAGTTATCCGCAATTTCTGACCATGCTGCAAATCAGCCGTGTCCATGTGTATTTGACTTACCCGTTTGTTTTGAGTTGGAGTTTGATCGAAGCCATGAGCAGCGGATGCGCCATTTTGGCCAGCGACACAGCGCCGGTGCGTGAGGTCATCATCGAGGGCCAAACCGGTCGGTTGGTACCTTTTTTCGATTCCCAAGCTTGGGCGCAAGCCATACACACATTGCTGGACCAACCCGATGAAAGAGCACGCATGGGCGGATTGGCCAGACAACATGCCATCACGCACTATGACTTGCAAACAGTATGTTTGCCGCGCCAATTGGAATGGGTGGAGTCGCTTGCGAAACATCAACTCTCTCAACAGCACACAGTAACTGGCTCTAAATGACTTTAAATCCGTGGGTGCCGTCTTTGCGCAGTTGTTCAACCAGACCTTGCTCCCATTCCAGATAAGCTTGCATGGCCTCGGTCATGTGGTCTGACCCTTCATGGGAACGACGGTATTTGTCAATTCTCGGGCTGGCCACATACGACTCGCCTTGCTGGGTGCTGTAGCCTTGCGCCATCCAACTTGCGTTGCCACCTGGCAGCCAATACACCTCGATACCGGGCCTGACCAAATTGCGTAATTCAGCCACTGCAAAGCGAGAGGCGCGTCCGTCATCGCAGGTCAATACATACCGGTTGGCTTTGTGTACCCGCGAGAAATCTTGGGCCATTTGCGAACGCAACAACCACCATGCACCTGGAATATGCTTTTTGACATAGGTACTGCTGTTACCCACATCAATGACCATGCTCAGATTACTGCGGTTGGCCAACCATTCTTTGAGCGTCAATGGGTCGACTTCCTTGATGGGGTCGACAGTGTCTGGCAAATCTGGCGCTGGCGATTCAGTCTCGGTGAACTGCTCGGGTAAAGCATCTTTGAGCACGCATGATTCCCAGCCCATTTGCGCCAGCCATGAAGCCGCTAAGCACGCACGTACACCATCGTTGTCGTAAACCACCACGCGTGCGCCACGCACTGTCAGGTAATGGTCGGTTTCGTACAGCAATTGCCCGCCGGGGGCATTCACGGCGCCTGGCAAATGGCCTTGTGCGTATTCTTGCGGTGTGCGCACATCCAAGACATAGGTGGTGCGATAGGGATCGGCTTGCATCAACTGCAATGCTTGCCTGTCAATGCGCTGCACACCTGCGCGAAACAACAATGCCAAGGCCGATGCAGCGGTTTTTTTTCTGTCCTCTTCGGTGTAATCGCCAAAGGTTTGCTGCGCTTTGGTGGTCAGTGCCAAACCAGCCAATTGCCATCCGAGGGTGCCATTGCGCAGCGCACACACCGGGTTTGGAATACCGGCGTTGATTAACGACTGCGCACCGATGATGCTACGTGTGCGACCCGTGCAATTGACAACGATACGGGTCGCGGCGCTCGGTGCCAACGTGCGGGCGCGCAACACCAACTCACCGCCCGGCACATGGATAGCACCGGGAATGCTCATGGTTTGGTATTCGTCAAACCGGCTGGCATCCAGTACCAGCATGTCTGCGCCACTGTCGATCAATGCTTTGACTTCTTGGGCAGAGAAAGAGGGGGTTTTGCGCTGCGCCTCGACCCATTCAGCAAAAGCTTTGCTGGGCACATTCACATCACTGAACAGTTCGCCGCCGGCTGCCGCCCAACCAGCCAGACCATTTTGCAAAATACGGATATCGCTGTAACCGATGCGCTGAAACAGTTCTGCGGCTCGAATACTCAAACCTTCACCGTTGTCGATTAGCACCAAGGGTATGTCACGTCTGGGAATACGTTGCCACGCATCTGCTTCTATGCGACCGATCGACAGTTGAATAGCGAACAGGGGATGGCTTTGTGCATAAGCATGCTCTTCTCGGACATCCACCAGGGCAATTTCTTGTTTGTTCAGCAGTGCCTGTCTGACTTCTGGGTATGTTGACAGCTTGAAAGAGTGGTCTTGCGCGGCTGTTGTTGCACCAACTGCAATAGGTTCAGGGGAGTTCGCGTTCACATTGGCGGCCAAAGGCGACACAACGGGCGTAGCCATGACAGGAGCCGCTGGCGCTTGAGAGGCTGCGGCGGCAATCGGCATACCGGGTAAGTTGGCATAGCCTTGCACGAACACATGTCGCGAACCATCTTCGCGGTAAAAGTGTCTGGTCGTCTCGCCAATGTTTCCTTGGTACACCTCAATACAAACGCATGCTTTATCAGGCAACGGATTCCAAACTTTGTGCACGTCGCCGATGCGCGGCGATACGGCTTCAATATTGCCGGGCAACATGTCTATTTGAAAACCTGCGGGTACCCATCTGCCGTCCGACATTTTGCTGAACGGTTGGCACGATTGGCTGCCGCGCAAAACACCGCTCAACCCCCAAACCGTATGGTCATGGATGGGCGTGCTTTGACCGGGGCCAGACACCAGGCTCACCACACAGAAGCGGTTGGCCGGATCTGCGTAAATCAGATAGAGCTGCGGGTGGTGCGGATGTGCTTGCGACAATTCAGGGTGCAGCCAATCGTCATGTGTCAACAATGGCGCCATGAGTTGCTGCGCTTGCGTCAAAAGCTCGTCTTCAGCGGGTGAGAGCTCAACCAGCCGGGTCATGTCGGCCAGAAACTGGTGCAGTCTTTGACTCTGGGGCTTGGTTGCTTCGTACATCTCAGCATTTTTTTAATGAAGGTGCGATTGTTTCACAGTCATTGGCAAAAAAATACTGCGCAGGACTTGTGCGGATAAAAGGCAGCGACAAACGCTATGCTTGGCACACCATGCATACACACACTTCAGACAAATTTGTTTTGGCAGGCGTCATGGGCTGGCCGATTTCCCATTCGCGCTCGCCGGTGATTCATGGCCATTGGATCAAGCAATTGGGTTTGCGCGGCGCTTATGTGCCGTTGGCGGTCAATCCAGTGGCTTTGCCCCAGGCGCTCAGCGGCTTGTCCGCCTTGGGTTTTGCAGGATGTAACCTGACTTTGCCTCACAAAGTCGACGCCTTGGCCTGTGTGCACCAGTTGGATGATGTGGCCCGCCAGATCGGGGCGGTCAATACGGTCGTGGTCAACCCGGACGGCAGTTTGCGCGGCACCAATACAGACGCCTTCGGTTACATACAAAGTTTGCATGAAGCGCAGCCGAGTTGGCAGGCCAGGCAAGGTGCTGCCGTGGTTTTGGGCGCGGGTGGTGCCGCCCGCGCCATCATTTGGGCCTTGGCCGATGCGGGTGTGACAGACATTCGGTTGATCAACCGCAGCCTAGACAAAGCTCAGGCCTTGGCAAACGAATTCGGTGTGCCAGTATGTGCCTATGAATGGGAGCACCGCCATGACGCACTGTCAGATGCAGCCTTGCTGGTCAACACCACCACCCAAGGCATGCAAGGTCAACCCGCATTAGATATCGATTTGGCAAAACTGCCTGTGCATGCGGTGGTATCAGACATTGTTTATACGCCGCTTCAAACCGATTTGCTGCAGCGCGCCCAACACAGGGGCAACCCCACTGTCAATGGCTTGGGCATGTTGTTGCATCAGGCCAGACCGGGTTTTGCCGCTTGGTTTGGTGTCATGCCCGAGGTGACGCCAGCGTTGTGGCAAGCGGTGATTGCCACGCTGTAGTTATTTGCGTACCGAGGGTACTTCTATGCTCAAGCCTTGGGCGCGCCACATCAAATACAAACTGATGTCGCGCATGTCTTTGTGTCCCCAAGCAGGAACTTCTGCTTTCACACCGGTGTAGCAAAACCGCAGACGCCGCTCGAGTGAAGCCAAGCGCTGCCATTCGATACGGTAGGCGGGGTAGGCATTGGGCTGGCCTTGGCTCAGTTTGTCAGTAAACAATTTGATGCCGTAGCGCTGGTCATGGCATTGCGTGCAAGCCAAGTTCATTTGGCCTTGACGTGTCATGAATATTTTTTGACCTGCCTCAAAATGCGATTGTGCTTTGCCTTCAACACTCACTTTGATAGGCATGCCGTTAGACGCCGAGGTGACGAATAAGGTCATGGCCAGCAATTCGTCGGACTCCAATGGCCACTCACTGGCTTTTTGATTTTTTTGTCGGCACTGCCGAATGCGGTCTTCAAGGTTGAACAATTGCCCACTGGCTTTGTCTATGGCGGGATAGCGCGTGGCCACGCCTTTCATGCTGGCGCTTGTTTCACCATGGCAGGACTGGCAGCTTTTGTCAGATTTGCCAGCCACTTGCTTCCACAACTTCGCGCCCTTGTCCATGGCGGGAAGCGCCGGATTGGCGAAATCATCGGCCTGCAAATCCAAAATTTCGGGACCGGTAAATGCCAAGCCGGATTGCAATTTGTCCAACGCAATCAGACGTTGTTGGGCATGCAATGGTGCAGCGAACACGAGCATGCCAAGCCACGCCAGACCCCAAAAAACACAGCAGCGTTTCAAAGCGGTGATGGGCAACAACATGTCAGGACTTCGGGGCCTGCGATTGATTGGCGGGTTCAACCACCAAGTTGTGGCGCAGTTCGCCGATATAGCCTTTGTCGTCTACCCAACGGAAATAGAGTTCACCAGAGCGGGTGGCACGCAGGTAAAACTCAAACAATGGGTTGGCTGACGTGCCAGTGGTGGGCTCCACCCGAAACACTTCCTTGTCATGCAAGATGCATTGCAAATGTCGGATCACATTGCGCTTGACCAACACACCCTCTAAATCGCGCAAAAAACCGCTGTCCATCGGGTGCTGGACTAACAGACGCAACTTGAACACATCGCCTTCGATGATGCGGTTGGGGACTTGTAATCGTGCGGTTGTCATGCCTTATCCGTTGTCAATGCAAGCCGCTTCAGTGACGACCACTTCTTGCGTTTCATAGCGAAAAGTACCGTCAGACAAACGGGCCAAGGCCACCACCATTTGAGTGCCTGATAAGCGCACACGCATGCTCAGTTCAGCGCGCCCATTCCACGGACCCAGCACAAACATCGCCATCAATGGCACAGGGTTGCGCTGCGAGATCAGGTAGATGTGGGTCACATGTGAGGCCTCGGTCATGGGGCTGTCTACCTTGAGGCTCAGAGGTACCAAGTGACCGTTGTCTGCCAACATAGGCAAAGACAAGGTGACGCCTTCGTGCTTCATCGTTTGACGCACCACATAAGGCGCCACCATTTCCTCAAAATTGCGCAACCGTGCATCGCTCAAGTCTTGCACGCGGCCCAGCACAGACATGTCTTGCGCATTCGTTAAACCAACACCAACGCCCCATGCGCCGACAGTGGTTTGTAAAAAACGGATCAGGTAATCGCGGCGCGATAACGATGGCAACATCAAGGTCCTTTGTTGGCAGTTAGCAAATAGGCAACGATATCTTCCAGTCCTTGCTCGGTCAGTATCGTTTTGCCAATCAGTGGCTTAGCCACATTGTGCAAGCCTTGCGTGCTGAAGTAGGCGGGCATAAAAGTTTGCGGGTTGAGCAAACGGGGATCGGCTATGCGATAGCGAATTTGTTCGGCACTCAGGCGTTGGCTCAAGCCATTGAGGTTTGGGCCCATGTCACCGCCTTCTTTCATGCCCGGAATGGCGTGGCACAGCACGCAACCGGTTTCTTGTCGGTTGACCAACAGTTTGCGACCGCGCTCTGGGTTGGCGTTAGCAGCCGAGGCTGTGGCGGGCATGGTATCGCTTGACGCCCATGCCGATGCAGCGCTGAACATAACTGTGGCAAACCAAAGGTGCTTCATGCCCTGGCGAGAGACAAACCGTGGTTTTTCAAAGGCAGCGAACGAATGCGCTTGCCAGTCGCGGCAAACAAGGCATTGCCCAGTGCCGGTGCGAGCGGGGCTTGCGCAGGTTCACCGACCCCACCCCAAAAACCGCCAGTAGCTGCGATCACGGTTTCGACCTTGGGCATTTCATTCATACGCATCATGCGGTAGTCGTGGAAATTGGATTGCTCAACGCGGCCGTCTTTGAACGTCATCTCGCCCCAGAAAATTGCTGTCAATCCATGCACCACGCTGCCTTGCAATTGCGCATTAATGTTGTCCGGGTTGACCGCATAGCCCGGGTCGATCCCGATGACGATGCGGTGAATTTTGACTTCACCTCTGGCGTTGACCGACACCTCGCAGACACATGCGGTCCAACTGCCATAGCCATCGACACTGGCGATGCCGCGGTGTACGCCTTTGGGCAATGGTTTGCCCCAGTCAGCGGCCTTGGCCACGGCTTGCAAAATGCTTTTATCGCGGTTGGCTTTTTCGTTGTCGGGCAACAGCGACAAGCGATAAGCCAGCGGGTCTTGTCCTGCCGCGTGTGCCAATTCATCAAGAAAGCATTCGCGGACAAAAGGATTTTGTGAATGACCTACCGTGCGCCAAAAGCCCACGGGCACATGGGTGGTGCGAATGGCAAAGTCAACCAAGGTGTTGGGAATGGCGTAGGGATGGTCGTTGAAACAGGCCACGGCTTGCTGGTCCACACCGTTTTGTAAAGGCATACGCAGCAGTTGCGAAAACAATGAAGGTGCGCTGACGCGTACGTGCAGCGCATTGGGTTTTCCGACCTGGTCCACGGTGGCGCGCATGCGCACCAGACTGGCGGGACGGTACAAATCGTGCTGCATGTCTTCTTCACGGCTCCACATCAGTTTGATAGGCTTGCCAGGAATTTGCATGGCAATAGCCACGGCTTGGCGTGTGAAATCTTGCGGGCTTTTGCGTCCCAGTCCACCGCCCATTTGCATGGCGTACACACGCACTTTTTCTTGTGCAATATCAGCGGTCGAGGCTGCTGCAGTGAGTGTGGATTCTGGGTTTTGAGTGGAGGCCCAGATGTCGAGTTGGTTTTCTGTCCACATGGCTGTGCACACCATGGGCTCCATGGTGGCGTGGGCCAAATACGGGGTGTAGTACTCGGCTTCTACGACTTGGCCTGCAGCCAATGCAGCCAAGGTGTCGCCGTCGTTGCGGGCGATTGCGGGTTCTTTGTGGCTTAAGCCGTCACGGTAAACCTGCATGATTTGGGCACTGTTGACCGCGCCATTTTTGCCGTTGTCCCATTCGATAGACACATCGCGCAAGGCTTCTTTGGCACGCCACCAGTTGTCCGCCACCACAGCGACGAATTCACCAAGGTTGATGACTTTGACGATGCCGCGACGGTTGTCTACTTTGCTGCTGTCGACCGTTGTGGCTTTGCCGCCAAAGACCGGTGATTGGGCGATGGCCGCGTGCAGCATGCCTGGCAATTGCACATCAACGCCGTAGCGGATCTTGCCAGTGACGATGTCTGCGATATCCACGCGTGGCAGCGATTTGCCTGCCAGCGTCCAAGTTTTTGGGTCTTTTAAGGGGATGTCTTTCGGCGGTGTCAATTTCGCTGCATCGCCTGCGAGTTGTCCGTAGCTGAGTTTTTTACCGCTGGCGCTGTGCACCACCATACCCATGCTGGCTTTGCATTCGGATGCTGAGACGCCAAAGCGTTGGGCTGCTGCTTCAACCAACATGATGCGAGCAGCAGCACCTGCTTTGCGCAAATAGTCTTGCGAATTGCGAATGGTGCGACTGCCCACACTGGCCATATCGCCATACACCCGTTTACGACGCAAGTTGTCATGCGCCGGCACGTCCACGATACGCACTTTTTTCCAATCGACTTCCAGCTCTTCAGCAATCAGCATCGGCGCAGAGGTACGGCTGCCTTGGCCCATTTCGGTACGCGCATAGCGAATGACCACCGATTCGTCTGGATGGATGTCAATCCAGGCATTGACCTCAGTGCTGTCTGCAGCGACAGCGGATTGCGGCCACACAAAACCAAGACTCAAGGTGGCGGCTGTGCTGCCACTGACTTGCAAGAACAAGCGACGGTTGATAGACAAGTGGTTCATGATTTACCCCCGGCTTGACGAGCTGCTGCATGGATGGCGGTGCGTATGCGGGCATAGGTACCGCAACGGCAAATATGCGTCATGGCCGCATCTATGTCTTGATCGGTCGGCTTGGGTTTTTTCTTGAGCAAGGCCACAGCAGCGAGTATTTGTCCCCCTTGGCAATAGCCGCATTGCGGCACTTGATGGTCAATCCAGGCTTGTTGCACCGCATGCAACTTGCCCTTATCGGCCAGTCCTTCGATGCTGACCACTTTTTGACCATCCGCCGATGACACGGGGTAACTGCAAGATCGCACCGGTTCACCGTTGAGCAGCACGGTACATGCGCCGCACTGTGCGATACCGCAACCATACTTTGGTCCTTTGATATCAAGTTCATCTCGCAATGCCCATAACAATGGCATTTCGGGTTCTACATCGAGTTCGTGGTTTTTTCCGTTGACATGCAGTTTCATGGAGCCGGTCCTTATGAAAGATAACGTTTAAGTGCATCCGCACACACAGCAACACCAGTGTGGGCTTCACGCATGATGCGACCCATGGTGATGAAGCCATGGATTTGTCGTTCGAAACAAATGTATTCGGCACTGCTGCCAGCCGCTGACAAGGCATTGGCGTACATGCGCCCCTCGTCGCGTAAGGGGTCAAACCCCGCGGTCAAAACCAGAGCAGGCGGCAAGTCAGCATGTGATTGCGCTTTAAGGGGTGAGGCGCGCCAGTCATGCGCCATGTCGCGCTCAGGCAGGTAATGGTCCATGAACCAATGCATGATGTCGGCGGTTAACGCATAGCCTTCACCGTTGTCGTGATAGCTTTGCGTGTCTGGGTACATCAGTGTGGCAGGATAAATCAGCAATTGAAAAGCCGCTTGATACGCTTGTTCCCGCGCACCCAAACACACCGCTGCAGCCAAATTGCCACCTGCGCTATCGCCGCCCACAGCAATTCGATCAGCCGCGACATGCAATGGCTTGGCGTTGGTGGCCACCCATTGAAATGCGGCCTGCGCATCGTCATACGCAGCAGGAAAAACATGTTCCGGTGCCAATCGGTAGTCCACTGAAAACACTGCACAACCGCTGGCTTGGCAGAGTTGACGGCACAACACATCATGCGTGTCGATGTCGCCAATCACCCAACCGCCACCGTGGTAGTAAACCAGCGCCGGTAGAACTTGTGTGGCCGCTGTGCCTGCAGGGCGGAATTCTCGAATTTTGATGTGTGTACCGTTCATCGCTACCTGGTGGTCGTGGCAGCGCGACACCTGTGGCGGTTCAGGTTGGGTGAAACCTTTGCGCATCAAATACGCTTGGCGCGCTTGCACGGGGGTTTGCTCATTGAAAGCAGGCACCGCTCTTTCAACCATGAGTTGCAACAGAAATTTGGCTTGGGGGTCGAGCATAGAAGTCAGCAGTTTATGGTGAGGTAAAGCGTCAATTCATCAGGAGGCGGGCACCACCAGTGAATAAGCGTTTTCGTTTTTTTTCAGCCATTCTTGGGAAAGAGTGTCTGGGTGCTGGGAGGGATGAAAATCAGCTTTGAAGTAGTCGCGCCAAAGAGAATAGCTTTCACGAAACAAGCCGCCTTTGGCGAACAAATGCCGCCAAGCACTGCGCCATGTGGATACCTTGAACAATGCACCGTCATGCCAAAGATTGTTAACAGTCTGGCGCAGCAAGTCGGTCAGAAAAAACCATGTGACGCGACGCATCCAGCGCAGTCGCCATGTTTCATCGCCACCCAATGCTTTGTAAACATCAAATGCGGTAGATCTGTGCTCGCTTTCTTCGCTGGCATGCCACAGCCACAAGGTTTTCAGTCGGTCATCGGCGTTTGCTAAGAACCAAGGATTGGCCAGCAACCAATGGGCAAACACTGCGGTGTAGTGTTCTGTGGCAGCAGTGGCGGCCAAGGAATGGCGCAGGTCAAAGGTTTGCATGATCGCAATGCGTTTTGCCGCACGATTTTCCCAATGGTTGACCATGCCAAGCGCAGTCAAATGCAGGTTGTACAGGCTGTGGACACGGCGGTGTACGGCCTCTTGTCCGACGAACCCCTTGACCTCGTCTTTGTACAGCGATTGTTTTTCCAGTGGCAATTGCTTCAAGCCATCGCGCACACTGTCTAGAAAAAATTGTTCACCCACGGGAAAGCTCATGGACAAAGCATTCATGAAGGCGGAGGTAAATGCATCGCCAGCATTCCAACGCAGGGCGAAAGGTGTTTTCAAATCGATCAACAACTGGCGGATAACAAGTTGGTTCATGGGGTGTTCATCCAGGTGGCAATTGACAAGGGCCGGTGACGAAAAACTTCAATTTCTTGCCATATCTTTGAACAACCTTGATGGCTTTGATATTCACTGGTTCACGGTTTATTTTGACTTCAGATTCTTCCATGGTTTGCAGATTTTTTCGCTTGACCCATAAACTGGTTTTTGAGGTCAGGTCCACGCCTTCAAATTCCGGGGTTCGAAGGGTGTTGACAAAAAAAGTATAGAGTTTTGGGCCGTCAATTCTGATGTACAAATGGTCGCCGATAGAAGTGATCTCTACTTTGACAGAGGCGGGCTCAATCTTGACTTTGTCCATTTCTGGAAAACTGCCTTGTACGTCGCAGGTCAGGGTGTATGCCCAAGCTGGTTGCAACAGGCATGCCGAGCACAGCAAAGCTGACAGCGCCCATCGTGGGTGCCAGCGCGCCGCAAAACCGTTTAAGAACGACAAAACCATGACAGCCTCTCAATGCTGCAATCATCGCATGGCAAGTCATGCCCCTTGGCTGCTCAAATCCAAGCCATTG
>Ga0255117_1000596_pt1 | contig 11157 bp, 10 predicted proteins | sample Law_Atlam_RepA_8_2_FD_188583 | JGI IMG/M metagenome (GOLD analysis project Ga0255117, IMG submission 188583) | Freshwater microbial communities from St. Lawrence River, New York, United States - Law_Atlam_RepA_8h | ecosystem: Environmental > Aquatic > Freshwater > River | place: USA: New York...
GATTGATATTGCTATATCTAATCAACTTGAAATTAAAGATAAGAGACTGACTGGTAGAGTATTAGGTCGAATTGTCAATGATGAAGTAAAAGCTCAAGCTGTAAGAGATTTTCAAGCAAAACTTAGCATCGACAAATCAAATACAATCGTGATTGGTGATGGGGCGAATGATTTAAAGATGTTAGCTGAAGCCCAATACAGTATTGCGTATCACGCCAAGCCTATTGTGCAAGAAAAAGCGCGATTTAAATTAAATCACTCAGACTTTAAAGGCGTATTAAATCTTTTTAAGGTTTAAATAAGCTCTTCTTTTAAGAAGCCTGCTCTGTAACGCGCTTCTTTATTTAATTTTTGGTAATTCAATTTAATATCATAAGACACTAGCAGTTTTTTATACGTTTTGTGTGGGTTTAGATTTTGAGATTCACATGCCCAACGATACCAAATATTTCCGATAGATACATGATGAATTTCTTCTTCGTAAATAGTTTGTAGAATAGACGCAATATCATCATCTTTTTGCTGCTTAAATTTTTCGATAATTGGGGGCGTCACATCTAGGCCTCTTGCTTCCATTGTTTTTGGAATGAGTGCTAATCGATGAATTAAGTCGTGACTTGTTCGATCAGCCATTTCCCAAAGACTGTTATGTGCATTGAAGCTGCCATAGCTTAAACCAAATTTTTTGAGATAGTCATTAAGTAAGTTGAAGTGCGTATGTTCTTCGTAAGCAATTTGAAGCCAGTCACTATAGAATTGATCTGGAAGATTTTTAAAGCGCCAAATAATATCAAGCGCTAAATTAATCGCATTAAATTCAATATGAGCTAATGCATGAATGAATATTAATTTTCCATGCTCAGTAGAGGCAGATCTTTTTTCAACAAGTCTTGGAGGAACAATTTGAGGTTTTAAGGGTGCGCCTGGTAAATGGAAGCTATTTTGAATGTCAGCTTTTGAATCAATTGCCACTTGATAAGACTTAAAAGATTCGTATATATCTTTAACTCGATTTAATTTCTCATTTAAATCATTTATAGCAAGAGCCTTTAGGCAATTAGCTCTTAACTCCATAGCCAAATCAATTATTGAATTGGAACGAGGGTTACGGAACCAGCTTTCATGTCCGGAGTGATAATTGATTTTTTATCATAAGAAAGTGCTATGTCAGCAGCAGCTGTAAAACCTTCTTTATATAATGTGACCTTGTTGCGCTGTAATTTAAAAATCTTTCCGTTTTTCCAGTCACTAATAAAGAAATTATCCCCAGATTTAATTAAACCATCGCCGCCACCAAAGCCTTCAGCAACTTTCAAGATGGATTTTGTTTTCAAATTGATTTTATATAGAATGCCGCTTGCAAAATCTACTTCGTATAGATCATTTTTAACAACTAAAAGGCCATTCGGCGCTAAAATTTCAGGCGTATCTTCATTGAGGATTACAGTAACTTTTTTATCTTTGGCAATTTTAAAAATGGCGCCACCTGTTTTAAGGTTACCGCTATCACTTATATATAAATTACCAGCTTCATCTGAAGTAATATCATTAAAAAAGACAGGCGTTTGTGGAAATGCCATCGTACTTCCATATACTGCCCATTTTCCATCGGGTTCAACCTTCAAAACTCTATTCTTATCTGTGACATATAGAGACTTGCCAATAAAGGTTAAGCCTTTAGGATCGTCCATACCACTTGCAAATGTTGAAAGTTTGCCATCAATTGAAATACGCGTAATTTTTCCATCACTATCCTTATTAAATTCACCGATCTCAGAGACATAAATATTTCCCTTAGCATCTTGAACCACTGACTCAGGACTTGTAAACCCTGAGATTACATTCAGTGAATCATGTGCTTTTGAAGGGACAGTAAAAAGGGTTAATAATAATATTAAAAATACACGCAAATTTTTCATAGTTTAATTAAGAAGCCTTAATGATTAAAGACACTTATCTTCGCAACCTTCTTCACTTACACCTAAAGAAAGAAGTAGGTCGACCATTTTTTGATCACCTTTTTCTTGTTTCACCACACGGATAATAGATACACCACCATTCATTTTTTTATTAAGATCAGCGCCCTTGGATGCAAGGTATTTAACGATCTCAGTTCTACCGTCAAAAGCAGCATGATGAAATGCATTCATTTTAGTAATTGGATGAGTGTAATTAAGATCAGCGCCATGCTCTGCTAAATATTTGAGCACTTGAAATTGACCTTTAGCAGCTGCCATAAGAAGGGGGCTCCATGCAAAGTAAGTTGCATTGATATCTACTTTTTTTACTTCAACATATTTTTTAACGATAGATAGTTTGCCTTCATTCACTGCGCCTGAAAATTCGATTCCTTCTGCATCTGTTAATGCAAAAAGTTGCATTGAAAAAGTGAGTAAAATTAGTGTAAGTGTTGTTTTTAGAAATTTATTCATATTAAGTGACTCTTTCATTTAGTTAAAAAATTGGTAAGCATTTGCAAACATTTTATACCATGGCGCTAATTCGTTCCACGTTTCAGGATGCCAAGAATTTTGTGTTACCTTAAAAACTCTCTCAGGATGAGGCATCATAATTGAAAACCGTCCATTGTCAGAAGTAAATCCAGTAATTCCTTCAGGAGACCCGTTTGGATTCATAGGGTAGGTAGAAGTTCCCTTTTGGTAGTTATCAACATAGCGAAGTGTTGCAAGTTGATGATTTAAAACATCATTCATTTGAGTCTGGTTTTGATATTCTGTATAGCCCTCACCGTGAGCCACCGCAATTGGAAGTATGGAGCCGTCCATCCCGGTAAAAAATACAGAATTAGACTTAAGAATTTCAACTGATACAAACCTTGCTTCAAATTGTTCAGATCTGTTTTTTACAAAGTGTGGCCATAATGTTGAGCCAGGAATAATTTCTTTAAGGTTACTCATCATTTGGCAGCCATTACAAATACCTAGTGCAATCGTATCTGACCTTGAGAAAAAAGCAGCAAAAGCGTCACGTGTTTTTGAATTGAATAGAATTGATTTAGCCCAGCCTTCACCTGCACCTAATACATCGCCATATGAAAAACCGCCGCATGCAACTAGCGCTGAAAAATCAGTTAAACTTTTTTGACCTTGAATAATGTCTGACATATGCACGTCATGCGCTTCAAATCCTGCGGTAGAGAAAGCTGCTGCCATTTCAACATGGCCATTTACACCCTGCTCTCTTAGGATGGCAATTTTAGGCTTCGTCTTTTTAATTGCAAAAGACTGGGGAATTTCAAAATCAAATTGTGGGTTAATACCTGGATCAAGATCATCTGAAATTTGTGAAAACTCTTCTAAGGCACACTCTGGATTATCTCTCATAGATTGCATCTTGAAAGATGTTTCGCTCCAGGCGCTTTGTAAGTTTGATCTTGTCTCTTTGAGGACAGTTTCATTTTTATGTTGAATATGAATTGTTTGATTGGGACTGATAGACCCAATGAGGAAAGTGTGGTGGTTTAGCGCCTCGTGAATCTTTATGAGCGTGCTAGAAATATGCTCTTTTTGAACTTGAATGACAGCACCCAGCTCTTCGTTAAATAAAATTGCTTTAATATCATCACCGCAATGAGTCAAATCAATATCCAAACCGCAGCGACCTGCAAAGGCCATTTCAGTTAACGTTGCAAAAAGTCCGCCATCAGATCGATCATGATAAGCCTCAATCACATTTTCATTTTTAAGTGTTTGAATCACATCAAAGAATGCTTTAAGTGTTTTTGCATCATCAAGGTTTGGCGGGATGTCGCCCACTTCATTGAAGACTAAGTTGAATGCTGAAGCACCCAATCTATTTTTGCCTAAACCTAAATCGATGTAGATAAGACCGCTATCCTTAAGATTTCTATTGAGTGTTGGCGTTAATGTTTTTCTAGCATCAAAGACGGGTGCAAAAGCACTTACGATAAGCGACAAAGGCGAGACCACCGTTTTTTCTTTTGCACCATCTAACCAAGCTGTTTTCATAGACATGGAATCTTTGCCTACAGGAATACTAATACCTAGGTCAGGACATAGACGCATACCGATTTCTTCAACTGCATCAAATAAGGCAGCGTCTTCACCTTCATGACCTGCAGACGCCATCCAATTAGCTGATAATTTAATATCTTCTAAATGATGAATAGAGGCTGCCGATAAATTGGTAATAGCTTCGCCTAATGCCATACGAACAGAAGCTTTAGCATTAATCATCGCAATAGGGGTTTTTTCGCCAATAGCAAAAGCCTCACCTAGTAAACTATCAAATGATGATAGGGTGACAGCAACATCAGCAACAGGTACTTGCCATGGACCTACAAGTTGATCTCTAGCAATTAATCCCGTTACTGAACGATCACCAATATGAATCAGGAACATTTTATTTGCTACAGCTGGGTATCTCAAAACGCGATAAGCTGCGTCTTTGATGTCAATATTTTTTGTGATAAATCTTTTAAAAGCTTTCTCTTTTCGCTGCACATTGCGCGTCATCTTAGGCGGCTTTCCTAAGAGGGTAGATAAGTCCATATGGACAACATCTTTTTTAAGAAGACTATCTTCAACGATGAGTTGTTTATCGTTTTTTGCAACACCTACAATCGCGAAAGGACATCTTTCTCTCTCGCAAAGTGATTTAAATAAATCAAGGTCTTTATCTATAATAGCTAATACATAGCGCTCTTGGGCTTCATTACACCAAAGCTCCCGGGGTGACATGCTTGGCTCTTCATTATTAATTGAACGTAATTGAAACGTTGCACCTACCCCACCATCATTGACCAATTCAGGGAATGCATTTGATAAACCGCCAGCACCTACATCATGAATGCTTAAGATGGGATTATCTTTGCCTAATTGCCAACATCGATCAATGACTTCTTGCGCTCTTCTTTGTAATTCAGGATTGCCACGTTGCACAGAATCAAAGTCTAAATTTTCTGCATTGAATCCAGTACCCATACTTGAGGCGGCGCCACCACCCAACCCAATAAGCATTGCTGGGCCACCTAACTGAATGAGAAGTGCGCCTGGCGGAATTGCATGTTTTTTTGTATGGATATCGTTAATACTTCCAATACCACCTGCTAGCATAATGGGCTTATGAAAACCCTTTACTTCATCATTATGCTTAATTTCTAATGTTCTAAAGTAGCCTGTAATATTAGGCCTGCCGAATTCATTATTATAAGAAGCGCCACCAATCGGACCATCAATCATAATTTGGAGCGCTGATGATATGCGAGAAGGCGCGCCATAAATCTCTTTTTCCCAGGGCTGAATAAAATCAGGGATGCGTAAATTAGAAACTGAAAATCCTGTAAGGCCGGCTTTAGGTTTTGAACCTCTTCCTGTAGCACCTTCATCTCGAATCTCACCACCTGCACCAGTTGCTGCGCCTGAGAATGGAGAGATTGCTGTCGGATGATTATGTGTTTCCACTTTCATAATAAAGTGAGTTAATTCTTTGTGATCTTCATAAACACCATTTTGATTTGGATAAAAACGATTAACCTTAGCGCCTTCTACAATAGAAGAGTTATCTGAGTAAGCTACAATCGTATTGCCTGGATGAAGCTGATGTGTATTTTTAATCATGCCAAAAAGTGATTTAGATTGTGTCTTGCCATCTATCACCCAATCGGCATTAAATATTTTATGACGACAGTGCTCAGAATTCGCTTGAGCGAACATCATGAGTTCAGCGTCTGTAGGGTTTCTTTTGATGGAAGTAAAATAATTAAATAAATAATCGATTTCATCTTCAGATAGCGCAAGCCCGAGATTTTTATTAAAATCATTTAAGATTTTTTTGCCGCCTTCAAGTATCTCTGCATACTGAATGGGTTTAGGAGGCAAATGAGAAAAGAGAGATTGAGCTTCATTAAGATCAAAAATAGAAATTTCTGTCATACGATCATGAAGTAATACAGAAAGCTGTTTCTTTTCATCATTCGACAATAAAGATTCATCTTTTAACTCAATATAATTAGCAATGGCTCTTTCGATTCGCTTAACGTCATGAAGTCCACAATGGTTTGCAATATCAGTTGCTCTTGAGGCCCATGGCGATATGGTGCCCGGACGTGGAATCGTGATTATGGAATTATGTTTAAAATTTAATGTATGAGCCTTCGGACCGTAATGCAGAATTTTTTCTAGAATGGCTTTCTCTGTGCCTGTAATTTTTTTCTCGCACCATACAATATGAATGTATTCAGAATGAATATCTTTGATTCGGCTATTAACTGTTTGAAGCTTTCCAAGAAGTTTTTCTTTTCTAAACTTTGAATAAGCTGGACCGCCAGCGATATGAATAATTTCTTGGCTTTGCATGTTTTGGGTAGTGTTTTAAGACGTTACTTTAAGCTTATGATTTTAACAGAAGCTATTTTTTTAAACCTTGTTAATTTTGACTAAATTAACTAGAAAAATAGAGCGAGGTTTGATAGAAAATAAAACTAAAAACCCAGGCCAGAAGAAGCGCCCAGAAAACTGAATAAATCACAAACGAAAGATTTTTAGATTCATTTTTAAGTGTAGCAATTGTTGAAAGGCAGGGCGTATAAATAAGGGTGAAAATCATAAAACTAATCGCCTGTATTTGGCTCACATTACTGTAAAGGTGATGGGCTAATGCGGAACCTTCTACACCATAAATCACAGCCAATGCGCCAATCACAATCTCTTTGGCAATAAAGCCAAAAATTAAAGCAATCACTAATTGTTCGTTGATGCCAATAGGGTCAAAAATAGGGGATAGCCACTTACCTAGTTGGCCAGAATAGGTGAGCTCGCTGGCGATAGGAACATCCATTGGAAAGTGAGTTAACGCCCAAACAAGAAGTACGCCAATGATAATAAATTTGGTAGCGCGCGTTAAAAAATGTTTAATTTCAATCATGCTTCTTTTGACAATCTGACTCAAGGTAGGAAAGCGGTATGGGGGTAATTCAATAATAATAGGCTCTTTATTTTTAAACTGATGTTTGAAGATAAGGGCTGAAATAAAGATTGTAAAAAAGCTTAATAAATAAAGACAGAAAAGAACCAGTGGCCCATATGTGGCACTAAAGAGAGCCGTGATAATAAATAAAAATACTTGAAGTCTAGCTGAGCAGAGCGAGAATGGAATTACAAACATCGTTAAAAGACGAAGTTCTTTTGTGCGCATAATTTTAGTGCCCATGAGAGCCGGGACATTGCAGCCAAAGCCCATGAGCATCATGACAAAACCTCTTCCATCTAAACCTATTTTTTCCATCAAGGTATCCATCAAAAATGCAGCCCTAGAAAAATAACCACTATCTTCCACGACACTCATAATAAGAAAAAAGAGAATAATGATCGGCACAAAAGCGGCCACTGTGGTCACGCCAAGATAGAGCCCGTCTAAGAGCAGGCTTTCGAAAATGCCATGATGATTTATGAATAGCGGTTCAAGATAATCCAACCTAAAGAAATTAAAGAATTGCGTCATTAAATCTTGAATGGGTTTACCAAGAGTAAAGATAAACTGAAAAATTGAAAATACAATAAAAAAGAAAATAGGTAAGCCCCAATAGGGATCTAGAAAGAGCCCATCTAATTTTTTTGTATTTTTGTCATTGAGTTTGGCAGGGTATTTAACGGTTAATTTAATCAAAGTCTGAATCGTTTTTTCATTCGATATTAGATCGGATGCGTTCAGTGGTTTAATTTTTTTAATCGGGGTAGAGACTTTTTGATTGATGACCTGGGTACATGCTTTTAAAAGCTCAACCATACCTTCGCCATATTTGGCACTTGTTTTAATTACGGGCGTTTTAAGTTTCTTTTCCAATAACACCGCATCAATAGCAATACCCATTTTCTTTGCTTCGTCATACATATTAAGTGCGAGCACGCAGGGTATATGAAGTTTTTGAAGTTGTAGCAGCAAAGAAAGCTGTCGTTCAATTTGAGTGCTACATAAAACTACAATAGCTAAATCAATCTTGTTATTGTTAATAAAGCTTTGTACAATTTTTTCATCTTCAGATAGGCCTTGAAGATCATAAATGCCAGGCAGATCAACCAATTCGGCCATATGGCCGCCTAAGAATGTTTTAACTGCATGAAGGTCAACAGTGATCCCAGGCCAATTACCGACACGAGCAGATGAGCCGCTTAAACGATTAAAAAGCGTCGACTTCCCAGTATTGGGCATGCCTAAGAAAGCGATACGTTTCATAGGGCAGCAGAAGTAATATTAATTAGTGATGCTTCATGCTCTCTAATCATGAGTTCGGTTGTATCAATCATGATATGAAAAGGGCCTTTAAATTGAGCCTTCCTTAGAACGGTTATTTTTTTTCCGCGCCGAAGCCCCATGGCATTAAGCCTTTGAATAAGTAAGCGATCCATATTGAGTTTATGGATGATGCCACTTTGACCTTCTGCTAGCTCTAATAAGGTTGTCATAGATATCTAAATGATAATGATTCTTATTATTATATACAAAAAAGCCTGCATAGCGCAGGCTTTGTGAGGTTTCTGAGGATAACTTCTTTATTTACGGTTATCCACAATCTTCGCTTTTGCTTTGAGATCTAATACAAGCTTATCAAGTTGCTTTTGTTGAAGTGTTTTAGCTAAACCTTCTTTTACTTTATCGAATTCAGGAGCTTGAAGGGCTCTTGTATCTTCCAATTTGATCACATGCCAGCCAAATTGCGTTTGCACAGGCGCTGTTGTGAAGCTACCTTTTTTAAGTGAAGTGAGTGTATCAGCAAACGGTTTAACCATTGAGTTAGCTGGGAACCAGCCTAAGTCACCACCTTTATCTTTTGAGCCCGAGTCTTTTGATTTGTCCTTAGCGATTTTGCTAAAGTTACCACCTTTATTCAGTTCAGCAATCACGTCTTTAGCTTCTTGTTCACTTGCTACAAGAATATGTTTTGCATTGAACTCTTGAGTGCCTAAATCTTTCTTATATTGCTCATACGCATTTTTAATATCAGATTCTGAAATAGGATTTTTTTGAACATAACTTTGTAAGAATGTGTTGTATAACATTTCTTTACGCGCTAGCTCTTCTTTTAAAAGATAGTTTGCATCTTTACTTAAACCTGTTCTTTCAGCTTCTTGGTTAATGAGCTCCATGGCAATCATACGATTCACAATCATACTGTTAAGATTGTCATCCATTTTTTGACCGCGACTTGCGAGGTCTTTTACTACAAAATCATATAGATTTTTTTTGATAGGCTTTCCATTCACTGAAATATTTAAATCAGCTGCTTGAGCTAAATTTCCAAGCTGGATAAGTAAAACAAAAACGAAGGTTTTGATAAAAGAAAACATAAAGCTCCTTGGTTATTAATATTGAAGAGTGATTCCTTAAGGCAAATCAGCTTTGATACTTAATGCATGAATTTTATGAGGAATTAAATCTTTAAGCGCTTCGTATACGAGGCGATGCCTCATTATCGTTGATTTTCCTAAAAAATGCGAACTAGTAATTTCCAAATCGAAATGACCGCCACCCGTATTACCTTTATGACCTTTATGAAGATCGCTTAAATCTTTAAGGTTTAGATGTGTCGGCTCTAAAAATGCTAGCCTTTCTTTAATGAGATCTTGAAGCATAAATATTTAAGGAAGTGTTTTTCTAAAAGGTTTCACTTCAATAGAAGCGTAAACACCTGAGGTATAAAAAGGATCTTCATGCGCCCAGAGGATCGCTTCATTAAGTGATATAAATTCAGCTACAATCAAACTGCCCGTGAAACCATCTAAGCCTGGGTCGATTGAATCAATGGCAGGGAAGGGTCCTGCGAGTAAAAGTTTACCTTGATCTTGCAGTACTTTAATGCGCGCTAAATGTGCCGGCCTATATGCCGTTCTTTTATCGAGGCTATGTTGATGGTCTTTGGCGATGATGGCGTAAAACATATTATTTACGATTTGCTCTTGATGCTAAAACACCAATAAAGACGGCATAGCACATGATAAGTCCTGTAATGCCAAATAATTTAAAATTAACCCACGTACTTTCTGAAAAATTAAAAGCGACATAAAGATTGAGCGCGCCTAGGACTCCAAAAAATAAAGCAGAAGTGATATTGATTTGGTGCCACGTTTTTTCAGTCAATTGAATTTGTTTTCCCATAAGATTTTTAACAAGATTCTTTTTTTTGAAAAATTGAAAAAATAAAAGTGCGCCTGATAATAGCCAATACAAAATACTAGGTTTCCATTTAATAAAATTTGCATCATGAAGCCATAAAGTAGTGCCACCTAATACACTGATCAATACCGCATTAAATATAAGTAACTTATCCACTCTCTTATGAACGAGCTTGCTATAAATCACTTGGAAGAATGTGGCGCCAATGACGACCAGTGTCGCGGTATAAATGTCTGAAAATTTATATGCAATAAAAAAAAGGATGACAGGAAATAGATCGAATAGAAATTTCATTTGTAAAATTATCCCAAGGCTTCGTTAATTATCTTTGCTAAAGACTATCTGATACTATGGTAGTTCATATTGAAATACTGAATATTCATGATTGATCTTCACTCACATTCTACTATATCTGATGGTTTATTAACCCCAAGCGGTCTTGTTAAGCATGCCCACTCTAAAGGCATTAAAGTACTTTCTTTAACTGACCATGACGATGTTGAAGGTTTGACGGAGGCCGCATCAGAAGCAAAATTATTAGGCATGCATTTAGTTCACGGTGTTGAAATTTCAGTGACATGGAAAAGAGATACGATTCATATCGTGGGATTGAATGTGGACTCTCAAAATAAAACACTTCTACAAGGACTTGCTTCTATTAGACAAGGGCGTTTTGAGAGAGCGAAACAAATGGCACATTCACTCGATCAGGTGGGAATTAAAGGGAGCTTAGAGGGGGCATTAAAATATGCAAAATCAGGCATTTTAGGTCGTACCCATTTTGCAAGATTTTTAGTAGAAACAGGGCATGCTAAAGATGTCAAAACCGTATTCAAAAATTATCTCGTGAAAGGTAAGCCAGGTTTTATTGAGCACACCTGGACGAGCTTAGAAAATGCGCTTTCGTGGATTCATACAAGTGGTGGCATTGCAGCTATCGCCCACCCTGCAAGATATGATTTAGGTAAAAATAATCTTTTAGCATTTTTAAATGAATTCAAAGAG
>Ga0255117_1000607_pt1 | contig 11062 bp, 10 predicted proteins | sample Law_Atlam_RepA_8_2_FD_188583 | JGI IMG/M metagenome (GOLD analysis project Ga0255117, IMG submission 188583) | Freshwater microbial communities from St. Lawrence River, New York, United States - Law_Atlam_RepA_8h | ecosystem: Environmental > Aquatic > Freshwater > River | place: USA: New York...
TTAATATAGATCCAGCTGGAAATGGCGACATTATATTACACACTAGTTTAACAATTAATCCTAATGGTAATATTACAAAAACAGGTGAATTAAATATTAGCCCAACGACAACTACTAGTTTTGGAAATAACACTACCCTAGTTGACGGTAATGTATATATTGTTAGAAATTCATACTCTAGTGCGTTTGGTAGTGGGCTTACTTTTGCACAACATCATGCAACCGCTGATGCAGTAAATTTAAATTTTTTAAGAACAAGAGGTACTGGTCTCGCAATAGCTGCTGTTGCTAACGGAGACGATATTGCTGATTTAAATTTTATAGGTCACGACGGTACCAATAGAGTATCAATCGGTAGTATAACTGCTAGAGTTTCTGGAGCTGTGTCACTAGGAATAGTTCCGGGCGAACTTGCTTTTGATACTCGTAATACAGCAGGTGTATTATCAGAAAAAGCAGTATTAACATCACAAGGTGTATGGCGAGTCAATAGCATACAGGCACTTAGCGAATCGACAATGTCTGTGTTGAGTAACATTAACATAGGAAATAATTTCAGTTTATCCGTAGGTGGAATGACTCTAAGTCAAGATGGCCTAATTACATCAACTTCCAGTAATCAATCAATTACCATTAGATCAAATGGTATTGGTAATGTAGCCATTGAAGGTATTAGTATTACTAGTCGACAAATAGCTACCGACGGAAATTTTGCTTTACAATTAATGAGTGTACTTCAGCTACCATCGTATGCTAGCGAAGCTACTGCTAATTCTGCAGTTGGTGCATCACCTGTATCCGGAATGATGTATTATGACTCAACTGCAAATTCTATAAAAATATATGGACCTAGTTCTTGGCAGATTCCTGGAGCAGGTAGTGGATTGTCTAGCAGGGCAAGTGTTGCCGGAACATCAGCATCGTTAGCCAGTAATGCATCTGGCAACATAGATATTACTGGATTTAAAGGCTACATGCTTTATAAAATTCAAACTAGCGTTGCATCATGGGTAAGATTATATACCGATTCTACAAGTAGAACTGCTGATGCCAGTAGACTAGAAGGCGTAGATCCTGCGCCAGGAGCCGGAGTCATTGCTGAAGTTATTACTACAGGTGCTAGTACAATTTTAATTAGTCCGGGAGCATTTGGTTTTAACAACGAAGGTACTCCGACTACTAACATTCCTGTTAGAGTAACTAATAAATCAGGTAGTACTTCTACTGTCACTGTAACACTTGTTGTCGTACAACTAGAGGCATAACATGTCTATATCAGATTACATTAAAAGAAAAGAATATATTGTAACTGTTAATAACTTCGAAGATTTAGATAGCTTATATGCTGATTTAGAAACCGAAGGGAAAAGCCCGCCTAATATAGATTTACTAAGAAGTGTAGATTGTCTACACCGTAGAACTACTAGTAGAAATACTCATTATTTTTTAACTGAGTTAGAAGTAGAAGAATTAAGAAAAGATCCACGAATTAAAACAATTTCAATTGCTCCATACTATTTAGGTATCCAAGCAGGAACAACTGCTGTTGAGCAAACTAGTACAGCTTGGGACAAGTCACCTAGCACTAGTGGAACCATGAAAAATTGGGGGCTGTTAAGATGTGCCGAAGGTACTCAGAGATCAGGCTGGGGAGGTACAGGGTACGAAGGTGACGGCACGGGCACTGCTGCACAGACTGGCACTATAACGCTAACTGAAACAGGTAATAATGTCGATGTGGTGATTTGTGATACTAATGGTATTGTATGGAATCATCCAGAGTATGCAGTAAACGCCGACGGAACTGGAGGTTCTAGAGCTATTCAATACAATTGGTTTCAACATAGTGCAGAGATAGGCAACGGCGCTAACGGTACATATTCTTACGGTGTCGGGGATCACGGAACACACGTTGCCGGAACAGTTGCAGGTAATACACAAGGTTGGGCACGTAGCGCAAACATTTATAACTTATACTACGATACTGGTAATCCTGGAAACTTTAGTTATGTATTTGATTACATTCGTGCATTTCACAGAAATAAAGCATCAAACCCTGCCTTAGGAAGAAAAAATCCTACTATTGTTAACAACAGTTGGGGACAAAGTATTTTTCCTAGCGAATGGTCATTAACTGATATTACCGCCGTAACCTATAGAGGAACTAGATACACTCCTGCAGGGTCAACCGTTTACACAGGATTCAGCGGAGTATGTACTTCTAATGCAAGATTAGCAACCCTAGTTGGATTTGAAAATGCCGGGAACAGGATAACAACTACTGGGCCTTATACGGCGCCAGGCGGTAGCATCTTAACTAAACCGGCCTCATGGACGCAAACTGGAGAACAGGCATATTTTATTGAACTATCACAGCCTAATGCAAGTTATACCATTACAGTACAAGGACCAGCTGACTTAGATTTGATTAATAATGTTGCAATGGATGCTGTTTCGGGCTCAATGTCATTAAGTAGTTCTATTGTTATTACACAAGGTGTAACCGCTGTAGCAACATATACTGAAGATGCAGGTTCAACAACAAATGGTGGTACGTTAGAAACTGACATTCGAGAAACTATTAACTTACCTAATGCAGCAGTGTATACTATCATATTTAATAATACTATCGATATTAGCGGTGCTGGGTCGGTACTGTTTGGAACTGCATTGAGTTTAACAGTAGTAACAGAAAGCACACCGGCTACTGCATCTGTTAGTAGCATAACAAACTCACTATCTACACCAACGGGATGGACATCCTCAACTACGCCAACAGTTGGTAATAATGATGACGGGTACTGGACACTGGCATTACCGTTTCCTATTACATATCTCGGAACTACTTATAATGAAGTATATCCTAGCACAAACTTCTACCTAACATTTGGAGCAGGTTCTACAGTATGGTCAACTGTTAATCAAAGTTCTCCTAATCTTCCTAAGATCATGTGGAGTGCTGCCGATAACAGTGTACAGAGAATTTATTACACTACACAAGGCACTGCAGGGAGCAGAACATTTAATATAAGAATGGAAGGTGCTGCAGGTACTTCTGGTATATTAGGTTCACCAAATATGGTATGTGAGTACGTGTTTTATGAAGCTACTCCAACTCAAATTGATTTGCAAGTAGGTGTAAATTCTAGAAAGACAACTGGCGCATTTACTACTGAACAATTAAATGCGTGGGGATTTATCAGTGGTCAGCGTATTCCTGCTAGAGTAGCTGCATCAGATGTAGATATTGAAGACTTATACGCCGAAGGTATTATTATGGTCGGTGCTGCTGGTAACGGTCGATGGAAACATGATGTGCCAGGTGGACTAGATTGGAACAACACTTTTGAAATGGCTACTAGATATCCCGATAGTGTAGCACAACCTTATTTCTATATGAGAGGAACTAGCCCAACAGCAAATGACAATTCTACAACAGGACAATTTGAACTTCCGGCAATATGTGTAGGATCAATTGACTCTATATCTACAGATCAAAAGGTACAATATAGTGACTGCGGCCCAGGAGTTGACCTGTATGCACCCGGTACGCATATTGTCAGCGCACTACCTAGCGGCATCGGTGATTCTAGGAATGGAAGTTATTTTATTGGCAAGTTCAGTGGCACTAGTATGGCAAGCCCGCAAGTATGTGGAGTACTTGCGTGTGCGTTAGAAACATATCCTTATATGAATCAAGTACAGGCCAAAGCCTATATACTAGGACATGCAAAAGCCAATCAAATAACTACCAACTCGAACGGCCCTACTAACGGTCAGGATCTACAAGGTTCTGCTAATTTATTTTTATATTATAATAAAGAACGAGCAACGTCAGGAAATACGTTTCCTAAATTAAATTACCAACCTAGACCAGCAACTGGGGCAGTTTACCCAAGAAGAAGAATTAGAAGGACTCTGTAATGGCATTATCTATCTGGACTGAACGATCTGGTTATAGGTTCAATACTATCCAAGAACGCACTATTATAAATCAGGATCTGCCTGTTAGTTACACTAATGGGTTCCAAGATAGTACTAATCTAACATTTACTGTTATATCAGGAAGATTGCCTAACGGTTTGAGAATTGTCGAAGATAAAATAACTGGCACTGCTGCCGAAGTACCTAGAAGTACAGACTATGAATTTGTTGTTAGAGCAAAATACGGAGAGCAAATTGCAGATCGTACATTTTTCCTAACTGTCGAAGGTGCAGACGTTCCTATATGGCAAACAGCAGCGGGAAGTCTAGCTGTGTTAAATACCGATCAATACTATGTGCTTGACAGTACATATATTGATTTCCAACTAGTGGCTACAGATTTCGATACGTCTGCTGGGCAGAGTTTAAAGTATTTTAAAAAATTAGGAGAATTACCTCCTGGTCTTATTTTAACAGAAACAGGTAGAATTGTAGGTTGGATTCAACCTGCACTAGGAATACCTGAGACTGCAGGTAACGGTGCATATGATACAACTATATATGACGACGTAGCATACGATTTTGGATACCAACCAGAATCGGGGTACGATAGTTTTATCAATTATACGCCTAATAAGATCAATAGATACTACGAGTTTATTGTTGTAGTTACTGACGGTGACACTAGTGTTGAACGAACATTTAAAATATATGTCATCGGTGATGATTATTTTAGAGCAGACAACATTTCTTTTTATGCAGGTGTGGGTGCATATACAGTAGATACCACATATGTTAGATCTCCTATTTGGGAAACTGCGTCAGATCTTGGAACTAAGAGAGCTAATAACTATCAAACATTTAAATTAGATGTCTACACAGGAATAGAACTAGGTCCTATTACTTACGAATTAGAAAATGTAAATCCAAAGATTACCGGAAGAGCATCTACTACATTAAGTACAGAAAATAAAATAACTAGAAACTTGATTAGAATAAAAGATGCTAGCGGAACTCCAACTACGGGTAAAAAGATCACTCTTAAAAATTATGTTGACGGTGCTGACTCAACTATCTACACTATTACTAATGTATCAACTGTAAGTTCGACAGAATTTGTGCTGACAGTTACACCAGTGTTAGCTAAAGCCATTCCCAATGATACATGGATTGCATTAGGAACTACTAGTGAAATACCTCCAGGTATGCAATTTGATCCAGGAAGTTCTGAAGTGTTTGGCGTATTACCTTATCAGCCTGCCATAACTAAAAGTTACGAATTTACAATTCTAGCCACTAGATATAGCGATAAACTTGAAAGAGCCAATTCCAGAAGAACGTTTGGTGTACAGATCATTGGTGAAATAGACAGTATTATAACCTGGGTCACTCCTACATCTTTAGGAACTATTCAAGCTAACTTAATAAGCACACTGTCACTAAGTGCTGAAACAACATTGGCAAATGCTGTTATACTTTACGTTAAAACTTTAGGTGCATTGCCGCCTGGACTTACATTAAATCTTGACGGGGAGATTGTTGGCAAGGTTCGACAATTCGGTACACAAACCGAACCAGGTATTATTACATTTGATAACAACAATTTTACTTTAGATTTTAACGAGACAACCTTTGACAAAGAATATACATTCACAGTGGAAGCTAGAGACATTACCAACTACAGTACAGTTTCAAGAACATTTACACTTGCAATTGATACTCCTAATGATAGACTTTACAGCAATCTAACTGTTAAGCCATTCTTAAAACAAAATCAAAGAGATTTGTTTAGATCATTTATCACTGACAATAATGTGTTTACTATCAATTCAATATATAGACCCAGTGACGCAAACTTTGGTATACAAACTGATTTAAGAATGTTAGTGTTTGCTGGTATAGAAACAAAATCAGCATCTCAAACAGTTAGTGTGATTAATAGAAATCACAAAGAAAAACGTTTTAAATTAGGCGACATTAAAAAAGCCAAAGCTAAAATCACCGGAACTAATGATGTTGTTTACGAAGTTATCTATATAGATGTAATAGATCCGTTAGAAGTAGGCAAGAAATATCTGCCAAGTATGATTAATACATCACCCTCACAACGAGCTATTACTACGGATCAAAATAATCAATACTACAACGGACCGTTTGATTTAGATACAAAATATTGGAATGCTCCTGATCCATTTAGTGCCACTGTAGACCGTTCAGATGTATTTCCTGAAGATCCTTATAGTGCATACAAGTTTCCGTCAAGTGTGTCAATTTGGCGCAAAAGAATAAAAGAATTAGGGTTAAAAGAAAGAAATTACTTACCGCTATGGATGCGTACTATTCAAGACGGTGAAGTACAAGAATTAGATTACGTAAAGGCAATACCGCTTTGCTACTGTAAACCTGGTATGGCTGATGATGTTTTGCTGAATATTAAGAATAGAAACTTTGATTTTAGCCAAATAGACTATGTAATTGATAGATATATAATAGATTCTGTCACCGGGTATTCCGCTGATAAATACATCGTATTTAGAAACGATAGGACAACTATAACATGACCAGTGCAATTTTATATTCAAGCATAGACGAAACATACCCAGTTGCGGGGCAAGACAACAACAGTCAAGGGTTTAGAGATAACTTTAATTACATTAAAGCTGGTCTAACTACCGCTGCATCCGAAATTACAGACCTGCAGACCAATACTGCAAAAACAAATGCCGATAACGATTTTGCATTGAATCTTATTGAAAATTTTGAATATAATAATGCATATGGCACTGTTGCCAGTGTAGGAACTATTAGCGGTGCAACTAACGTAGAATTAATTGATGGTGTTTATCAAACCTTTACTATAGGTGGTAATTTAACTTTAACCTTTAGAGAATGGGGCGCTGCAGGAGTGTTATCTAAACTTACAGTAGAATTAAAAAGCGATGGCTCTGCACGTACAGTTACATTTAGCGGATCACCAACTCCAACTATCCTAACAAACTTTGGTGCGGTAACATTCACGTTGTCAGCAACTGCAACAACAAGATCAATTTTTAATGTATGGTCTACTACCGGTGGTACTACAGTTTTTATTGAGCACGTTGGTAACTTTACATTATGATACACCCCCTAGCGCAAGATTTGTCTAAACTTAAAGATTTGGAAATTGAGTCCAAAATACAAGAGTTAGGCAGAAAGTATTGGCAGTCTAAAAATCCCGATGTGCAACAACAAATTTCCTTATTCCTTGACACGTACAATGAGGAATTAAGAGCTCGAAGAATAAAAAATATCGAGCAATTGGCTCAAAACAGAGACAAAGATCTTGACAAACTGATTAAAGTTAACTAAAATAGTTAAATGCAATCAGACAAGTACGGCAATCCTATATTTCAAGACAATGATATTATAGACCTTATCTACAAAGGTCATATAGATCAATTAGATCAAATTATTGTAAATGAAACAGTTGGCATTAAACAACTAGCCGAATACTCCGAAATTAACTTAAAACTCAATCAAAACTTTGACATTGAAGTAGCCGACTTTGATAAAATTTGTCAGAGTGATTGGTTTATGCCGGAAGAGTATAAAAAATTAGACATTGAAGAAATTTTAGTAACGCTATGCCCTAAAGAAAACTATCAACGTCTAATAGAAGAACTAGAAGAATTTAGAGAACGCAATATGCTAGATCTTCTTAGAGTTCTTAAGTACACAGTAGATACCTTAAAAACTAATAGCATAGTTTGGGGTGTAGGTAGAGGAAGCAGTGTAGCCAGTTACGTGTTATTTTTGTTAGGTGTACACAAAATTGACAGCGTGAAATATAATTTAGACTGGCGTGAATTCTTGAGATAAGTACATATATAACACCATAAGGAGAATGTTATGGCAATGAAACCAGCACCGGCAAAAGTATACAGATCAATGCAAGGTAAAGAAATTGATCTCGATAAGCTAAGAATTAAAAACGAAAACACTCTAGCAGTAGGTAATGCTCGAATGAACGCTCGTGGTGACGAATTAGGACCAGGTGGCAAAATTGTTCGCAAGCGTGAAGAAGCAAGCACAGAATATCATACAGACAGCAAAGATAGCAGATAAGAGGATTTATGAACGAAACTTTAGGATTTCAAAAAAATGCAGGTGTAAACATCAATGCATGGAAAGTATCTGCTCTTCGACCGCTAACTGATAATGTAATTGTAATTGACATGAATTTTGGAGAACAAGTGTCCAGTGGTGGAATTATTCTTCAAAGTGATAACGGCAAGGCACACGGAGTCCATCCTAGATGGGCTAAAGTATATGCAGTCGGAGATGACCAACAAGATGTCGGTGTAGGTCAATGGGTGTTAATTGAACACGGACGTTGGACACGTGGTATTAAGATCGAAGATGATGAAGGTGAGAAAATTATTAGAAAAATTGACACAAAATGTATGTTAATGGTTTCTGATGAGGCGCCGCCTGAAGACGCAATGATTGGAAGAGAGCTATGACCAATCCGTTTAGAGATCAAGAAAAATTCATGCGGGCCTGTGATCAGGCAGTGGATGCTTATTCAATATCACAATATAAAATGTATTTAAATTTGATCGAAGAAGAGCATCAAGAACTTAAAGAAGCAGTTGCTGCCGATGACTTAGTTGAACAGTTGGATGCATTAATTGATATCCTAGTTGTTACTATTGGTGCTATTCATAGCGCAGGATTCAACGGCGAAAGTGCTTGGAAAGAAGTTATGAGTACAAACTTTGCCAAGATCGACAAAGAGACCGGCAAGGTTCGTAAGCGTGAGGACGGTAAGGTATTGAAACCCATAGGGTGGACGCCGCCGGAGTTGGCTCCATTTGTGAGCAAATAACTCAAAGGGTCTTGACAGACCCTTTCTTTTCCTCTATAATAAATGAAAAGGATATTGTAATGTGGAGAGTTAGTTATTATATGGTCGGTGGAACAAGAACAACAAAGTTGTTTCCTACACTGACAGAAGCTACACATTTTGTAGTGTATAAAATCCGCACCTGCAATGTTTACGAATTTATAAAGGTTAAAGAATGAAAGAACTATGGGTTGAGAAATACCGTCCAGATACCTTAGACGGATATGTATTTAAAGATGATCATCAACGAGCACAGATTGAAAGTTGGATTGCTGAAGGCAGTATTCCTCACTTGTTGTTTAGTGGCAACGCAGGCGTAGGCAAAACTACGCTGGCAAAAATTCTTATTAAGATGTTAGGTGTTCAAGACACAGATGTATTGTCAGTTAATGCTAGTAAGGAAGGTCGTAAAATTGACTGGCTTAGAGATAAACTAGACGGGTTCTGTCAAACAATGCCGTTTGGTGATTTTAAAGTTGTTATTCTTGACGAAGCTGACTATCTTAATCATCAGTCAGTGCAGCCAGCTATGCGTAACTTAATGGAACAATACAGTCAGAGTGTAAGATTTATCCTTACCTGTAATTATCCTAACAAAATTATTCCCGCATTGCATAGTCGTTGCCAGCGTCTGCATATTGAAAAAACAGATATGACGGAGTTTATTAAACGTGTTGAAACTATTTTGCAAAAAGAAAACATTGAGTTTGATCTAGAAACTCTAGCAACTTATGTGTCAGCAACATATCCAGATCTACGCAAGTGTATCAACAATGTACAGATGAATAGCCTAGATGGTAAATTACACAGTCCCGAATCAACTGATTCAAGTACTGATTACCGTGTAGAAATGATCGACCTGTTTAAGAAAGGTAAGATTAGCGAGGCACGTAAACTAGTGTGTGGACAAGCTAGACCAGAAGAGATGGAAGACATATATCGTTGGCTTTATGAGAATGTTAGTATCTTTGGTGAAGAATCACAACAAGAAAAAGCTATTTTAATTATTAAGCAAGGTCTAGTTGATCATACACTAGTTAGTGATCCTGAAATTAACCTAGCGGCTACCTTAATTAGACTCAGTCACGTTAATGGATGAAGAAAAATCTAACTCTGCTAAAGGGCGAACAAGTTATGATTCTACATCAACAGGATCATTAATTCCGTTCTTTAATAGAAATGTATCAGAATATCCTACAGAGGCAGGCGGAGTTAACTTTGATTTAATTCCTGTTACAAAACAAAAAGATTTAATGATCAATCATGCTAGGATGTATGCACAGCAAGAGTATGATCGCATTATGGAACTTGTAGCAGTGTTAGAGAAACAAGCACAGGCTATTAAACGAAGATTAGAAATTACTGATGCAGTTCATGCGGCAGTTTATCAGTTTCAACCTGTAATGGGAAATTATTATTGGTTAGTGTGGAATCGGCGAAAGCAACATACATTACTAACACAAAATGGTCCTAATGATTGGTCTAGTAGTGCTCCAGAAGATTATGAGTATCGAGCATATATAAAATACATGGGCGATCACACATGGCTGGAAGTAGGTGAAGAATAAATTTGTATAAGGAGTAGATAATATAATGCCAAAAAGAATCTTAATTATGGGTCTGCCAGGTGCGGGCAAAACTTATCTAGCACAACATGTACTAGAGCATTTACAAAATGAAAAGAAAAAAGTAGGATGGCTAAACGCAGATGATGTGCGTAAGAAGTACAATGACTGGGACTTTAGTCACGAAGGGCGTATTCGTCAAAGTCTGCGTATGCGTGAACTAGCAGACAGCATGACAGAATATGAGTATGTTATCTGTGACTTTGTTGCGCCGTTAGTTGAAATGCGTAATAACTTTAAAGCAGACTGGACAGTATGGGTTGATACTATCCGTGAGGGAAGGTATGCAGATACTAATGCTATGTTTGTTGAACCAGAAGTTTATGACTTCCGTGTTACTGTACAAAAAGCAGAAACATGGGGAGAGTTTATTGCCGCACATATTATAGACAATCGTAGACGTCCTGTGTTTGATTGGAAGAAACCTACTGTACAAATGTTAGGTCGTTGGCAACCATGGCATGATGGGCATCGTGCATTGTTCGAGCGCCTATTAGCCAAGACTGGACAGGTTATTATTCAAGTGCGCGATGTGCAAGGTTGGCAAGGCAGTAATCCATTTGAAGTGGCTAAAGTAAAAAGTTTTATCAAACGTGATCTAGATCCTTTGTACCAAGGGCAGTATGAT
>Ga0255117_1000608_pt1 | contig 11043 bp, 10 predicted proteins | sample Law_Atlam_RepA_8_2_FD_188583 | JGI IMG/M metagenome (GOLD analysis project Ga0255117, IMG submission 188583) | Freshwater microbial communities from St. Lawrence River, New York, United States - Law_Atlam_RepA_8h | ecosystem: Environmental > Aquatic > Freshwater > River | place: USA: New York...
CTTGCGACGTTTGTTGACTTTGTTAAACGCATTGACACTGTCGCGGCGCTCGCGGTATTTGGCCTCCGTGGCCACTTGGGTAATGACCTTGTCGCCCACCCAGTCAGCAATGGTCTGACCATATTGCGTCACCATGGTGGCGGGATTGCCAGACACAGCGGGGTCTTGGTAGATGTTGAGCATGCGAACATCTAAAGGATCTTTGCCGATGTCATTGGCAATTTGCTCGATGATGGTCTCAATGCCAAACATACCCTGTGGGCCGCCAAAACCGCGGAAGGCCGTGGCGCTTTGGGTGTTGGTTTTGCAGCGGTGGCTGATGAGTTTTAAATTGGGAATGAAGTAGCAGTTGTCGATGTGCAAACAAGCACGGTCGTTCACAGGACCTGAATAATCGGTGCTGTAACCACAACGCGACAGCAAGGTGATGTCAGCGCCTAAAATACGTCCTTCGTCGTCATAACCCACTTCGTAATCAATGCGGAAATCGTGGCGCTTGCCCGTGATCATCATGTCGTCGTCGCGGTTGACACGCAACTTAACAGGCTTTTGCAATTTGAATGCAGCCAGCGCAGCGCTCTGGCTGAAAATGCTGGCATTGCCTTCTTTGCCGCCAAAGCCGCCGCCCATGCGCCTGCAAATCACTTCAACATCGTTGGTGCTCAAGTTCAAGGCAGCAGCAGCCTCACGCTGATTGCCATCAGGGTGTTGCGTTGAAGAATACAAAGTGAGTTGGCCATCTTCACGCGGCACCGCGTAAGTAATTTGGCCTTCCATGTAAAACTGTTCTTGCTGCCCGGTTTCAGTACTGCCCTTCACTTTGCGCGGCGCCTTGGCAATAGCCTCTGATGCATTGCCGCGGGTGATGCCCTTGGCGGGCATGACAAAACTTTGCGCCGCCATGGCTTCGTCAATGGTCAAAATAGGTGGCAATTCTTTGACCAACACTTTGGCTTTGTGCGCGGCTTCGCGGGCATACAACATTTCGCGTGCCACCACCACAGCCACTGCTTGTCCCAAAAACTCAACCTTGCCGACAGCTAAAAATGGGTCGTCGTGAACAATGGGGCCACAATTGTTTTCGCCAGGAATGTCCTTGGCTGTGTAAACCGCCACCACACCGTGCTCTTTCAAAATAGCGTCGCGGTCAATGCCGTCGCCAATGAGTTCGCCGTGGGCAACGGGCGACATGATGAGGGCCGCATACAAAGTGCCAGCCAGCTCAGGCATGTCGTCGGTGAAAGTGGCGCTGCCTGTCACATGCAAATGTGCAGACTCATGAATGACATCGGTGCCTTGCTGAATGCCAGATACGGGCAACAAATTGTGCAAAGAAATAGGCGCGTTCATTTAAGCCACCTCCGTGGTTGTTTGAGTTTGTTCTTCAATGAAATCAATGACCAAATTGCGCGCTACCAATGATCGGTAGGCCCAAGTGGCTCGCAAGCCGTCTCGCGCCACAAAACTGGCGGCAATGGCGACATCTAAATCGGATTCCTTCACATCGGCAGGCGCTTTGCCTTCCAACACGGCCTCTAGTTTGGGCGCACGGCAAGGGGAAGGAGCCAAGCCGTTGTATGCCAACTTCACGCCGCTCAACTTGCCAGCCTTTAGGGTGTATGAGATGGCGGCACACGTGGCAGAAATGTCTTGCTCAAAACGCTTGCTCACTTTGTGTGCACGGAACACTTGGCCTGCTTGTGGCTTGGGTAACACCACCGCTTCAATGAATTCACCCGCTTGCAACACAGTTTGTTTTTGACCGGTATAAAACTTATCCAAAGACACAGTGCGCGTTTTGTCGCCACGACGCAGTGTCAGAGTGGCGCCCAAAGCCATGAGGCAAGGCATGGTGTCGCCAATGGGAGAACCGTTGGCAATGTTGCCTGCCAAAGTGGCGGTAGAGCGAATGGGGGGCGAGCCAAAACGACGCAGCACTTCTGCAAAATCAGGGTAAGCCTTGGCCACCAATGTTTCGACTTCCGTGAGTGACACCACCGCGCCAATGTGCCAAGCCTGAGGTGTGTCTTTGACTTGTTTGAGTTCGGTCACGTTGCCCAAATACACAATGTGGTCGGGGCGTGAATATTGTTTGTTCACTTGCAAGCCCACTTCGGTGCTGCCAGCGAGCAATGTAGACGTGGGGTGCTTGACCAAATAGTCGGCTACTTCGGCAATGGTTGCGGGTGATACAAACTCATTGCCTTTGCGTGTGCGAACAACAGGCTGAACAATGATATCGCCTTCCAAACTGAGTGTGGGCGTGGACGCTCGTTGAATGTCTTTCAGCAAGGGCACATCGGCCGCATCGTCAAGCTTCAAAGCCGACTTATTGCTGCAAGCTTTGGCTGCCGCATCCAATATGGGGGCATAACCGGTGCAACGACACAGGTTGCCACTGAGTGCGTCACTCACATCTTGACGATTGGGAGAAGAATTGAGTTGCACCAAGTTGACCAAACTCATCACAATGCCAGGCGTACAAAAACCGCATTGAGATCCATGGCAGTTGACCATGGCTTGTTGCACAGGATGCAAAGTACCGTCGGGCTTTTTCAAACTCTCAACTGTTTTAACCGACTTGCCATCCAAGGTAGGCAGTAACTGAATACAACTGTTGACCGGCACATAGTCAACACCTTGGCCCGATGCATTCAATGAGCCCACCATGACCACACAAGCCCCGCAATCGCCTTCAGCGCAACCCTCCTTGGTGCCTGTGCGATGCAATTGTTCGCGCAGGTAATCTAAAACGGTGGTGGTTCGGCGCGCGCCTTGGGCTTCAACGACTTTGCCGTCAAGCACAAAACGAACTGTGTTGGTCACTTGGCTCATAAGGTGTGGGTTGGTTGGGGTTTTGGTCAAAAATTGATTTTATTGATTTACCGCATTGCAAGGGGTACTTCAACTAGAAATAATTGCGAATTTAAGAGCCGCGGTAAGTTGAATAGCTCCAAGGACTTGCTAATAAGGGCACATGGTAGTGCTGAGTGACATCGGCCACCCCAAAATCCAAGCTCACTTGGTTCAAAAAAGAAGGCTCAGGCAGCTTTACACCCTTGGCCTTGAAATAACCCGCCACGTCAAACACCAAGCGGTAAGTGCCTTTTTGCAAACTGGCATTGTCATAGAGCGGACCATCAGGGTTGCGCCCATCTGCGTTCAATGTAAAGCTTTTCACCAGCGTGGCAAATTGCCCCTCCGTGGTGTACAGGCTGACCTGCATGCCCGCCGCGGGGCAGCCATGCATGGTGTCCAAAACGTGTGTACTCAAACCCATGTTGCATCTTTCCTTAGATTGGTCGACTGAAAGTGTATACACTTTTGGCTTTTGAAGCTATCATCATTCCGCATGGAAACATCTTCAACCCACGCCATTGTGAGCGCTTTAACCAAGGCCATTGTCGAGCATCGGCTCATGCCCGGCTCCAAATTGGCTGAGCAGAAGTTGGCCACCCATTTTGGCGTTTCCAGAACCTTGGTCAGGCAAGCCTTGTTTCAGTTGTCTCAAAACAGATTGATCCGCATGGAACCTGCCCGGGGGGCGTTTGTGGCCGCACCATCTGCTTCTGAAGCCAAGCAAGTCTTTGCGGTACGGCGCATGCTCGAAGTTCAAATGACACGCGAATTTGTGCGCGACATCACCCCCGCCAAAATTCGCGCTTTAAAAGCTCACACCAAACAAGAAAAAGAAGCCGTTGCACAAGAAGATGTGCACGGCCGAACAGAGTTGCTAGGAGATTTTCATGTGCGCATTGCCGAGCTCATGGGCAACCACGTCTTGGCTCAAAGTTTAGGCGAACTCATTTCACGCTGCGCCCTCATCACACTCATGTACCAATCGCGCCATGCAGCACAGCACTCTGCCGATGAGCACGAAGCCATTGTCGATGCCATGGCCAAGAAAGACGCCGACTTGGCTGCAAGGCTCATGGAAGAACATTTGATTTTTGTTGAAAACAGCTTGAGCTTCGACAAAAAAATACCCACCCACGATATTTCATTGGCCTTGTCATGAACGCATCTGTCTACGACTCCACTGCCGCCTATCCTCGCGATCTCAAAGGCTACGGCCGAAACCCACCCCACGCCCAATGGCCCGGCCAAGCCCGCGTGGCGGTGCAGTTTGTCTTGAACTACGAAGAGGGTAGCGAAAATTCTGTGCTTCACGGCGATGCAGGATCTGAGCAATTCTTGTCAGAAATGTTCAACCCCGCGGCTTACCCAGATCGGCACATCAGCATGGAGGGCATTTATGAATATGGCTCGCGTGCAGGTGTGTGGCGCTTGCTGCGTGAATTTGAACAACGCAAACTGCCACTTACCGTTTTTGGTGTGGCCACCGCGCTTCAAAGGTGCCCCGATGTGTTGGCTGCATTTCAAGAATTGGGCTACGACATTGCGTGCCATGGTTTGAAATGGATTCACTACCAAAACATCGATGAGGCCACCGAACGCGCGCACATGGCCGAGGCCATGGACATCCTGCAAAAACTCAGCGGTGAAAGGCCCTTGGGTTGGTACACCGGCCGCGACAGCCCCCGCACCCGCCGCTTGGTGGCAGACTTTGGCGGCTTTGAATACGACAGCGACTACTACGGCGACGATCTGCCTTTTTGGATGAAGGTTGAGAAAACGGATGGCCAAGTTGCGCCTCAATTGATCGTGCCCTACACCCTAGATTGCAACGACATGCGCTTTGCAATGCCTCAAGGTTATTCGCATGCCGATCCGTTTTTTCAATACATGAAAGACACTTTTGATGCACTCTACAAAGAGGGCAATCCACAAGGCCTGAACCGTCCCAAAATGATGAGCATCGGCATGCACTGTAGGTTGCTAGGAAGGCCTGGGCGCATCACCGCCATTCAAAGATTTTTAGACCACATCCAAGCTCACGATCATGTCTGGGTCTGCCGCCGCTTAGACATTGCGCGCCATTGGAAAACCACCCACCCCTACACACCATGACACTTAGCCTAGAACAACTCAATACAGCCTCGCCCCAAGAGGCCATGCAACTCTTAGATGGTTTGTATGAACACTCGCCATGGATTGCAGAAGGCGCGCTCAAGCACCGCCCTTTTGGCTCTTGGGCGCACTTGAAACACTGCATGGCGCTGGTGCTCAAAGATGCCAGCAGAGATGCTCAAGTCAGTCTTATTTGCGCTCACCCCGAGCTGGCAGGCAAAGCCATGGTGCGCAAAGAATTGACCACAGAATCTACCAACGAGCAAAGCAAAGCGGGCCTCACTGAATGCAGCCCTGCTGAGTTTGAAAAAATTCAAAGCCTCAACGCTGCCTACAATCAAAAGTTTGGATGGCCTTTTATTTTGGCCGTCAGAGGGCCGCGCGGACTAGGCCTCAACAAACACCAAATCATGGCCACGTTTGAAAGACGCCTAAACGGTCACCCAGATTTTGAGCTGCAAGAATGCCTGCGCAACATTCACCGAATTGCTGAAATTCGTTTGAACGACAAAACCAATTGCCACCCGCTTCAAGGCCAGCAAGTTTGGGATTGGCAAGAAGACTTGTCTCAATACAGCGACCCTGGTTTCAAAGAAGCAGGGCAACTGACTGTGACCTATCTCACAGACGCCCACATGGCTTGCTCACAAAGCATCCAAAGCACCATGAAATTGGCGGGCTTTGACGAAGTCTATGTCGATGCTGTGGGCAATGTAGTGGGCCGTTATCACCCCAGCGTGACGGGCGCCAAGTACCTCATGACTGGCAGCCATTTCGACACCGTTCGCAATGGCGGCAAACACGATGGGCGCTTGGGTATTTATGTGCCCATTGCCTGTGTTCAAAAATTGGCACAAGCAAAGCAACGCTTGCCCATTGGTCTTGAAGTCGTGGCATTTGCAGAAGAAGAAGGCCAGCGCTACAAAGCCACCTTCTTGGGCTCTGGCGCTTTGGTCGGGCAGTTCAACCCTGACTGGCTATCGCAGACTGATGCCAACGGCATCTCCATGCGCGATGCCATGAAAAAAGCAGGCTTGAATGAAAACGAGATTCCCAACATTCAACGCAAACCTGCCGACTATGTGGGCTTCGTTGAAGTGCACATTGAGCAAGGCCCTGTGCTCAATGAAATGAATTTACCCTTGGGCATTGTGAGCTCCATCAATGGCAGCGTGCGTTATGTGTGCGAAATGGTGGGCATGGCCAGTCATGCAGGCACCACGCCCATGGACCGCCGGCGGGATGCTGCTTGCGCAGTGGCCGAGTTGGCCCTGTACATGGAAAAACGCGCCGCTGCAGACGGCGATTCTGTGGCCACCATTGGACAACTCCAAGTGCCCAATGGTTCGATCAATGTGGTGCCTGGCAAATGCACGTTCTCGATGGACATGCGCGCGCCCAAAGACCCTCAGCGAGACGCCTTAGAAAAAGATGTGTTGAACGCGCTCGATGAAATTTGCAACCGACGCGGCCTTGTTTGCCACCGTGAAGCGACCCTTAGAGCACCAGCAGCACCTAGCGCGCCTGATTGGCAAGCGCGCTGGGAGAACGCCTTGAAAGACATGGGCGTGCCCCGCTTTGTGATGCCCAGTGGCGCGGGCCACGACGCTATGAAGCTGCATGAAGTCATGCCCCAGGCCATGCTCTTTGTGCGCGGCGAAAACAGTGGCATCAGCCACAACCCCTTGGAATCTTCAACCACCGATGACATGCAACTTTGCATTGATGCGTTTGAACATGTCTTGCACCAACTCGCTTGAATTTAAAAAAAATGACCGTCCAACTTTCGACTTACCAAGAACTTGATCAATGGATCGATGCCCACTTCGAAGAGCAAGTTCAATTTCTGCAAGCCTTGGTGCAAGTGCCGACTGACACACCCCCGGGCAACAACGCACCCCATGCCCAAAAAACCACTGAGCTTCTAAAAAAAATAGGGTATGTCGCCGAACAATTTTCGGTACCTGAAGCCGAGGTCCAAGCTTATGGCCTGACCTCCCTCACCAACCTCATTGTGCGCAGACCTTTCGGAGCAGGCGGCAAAACCATTGCCTTGAATGCGCATGGCGATGTGGTGCCGCCCGGAGAAGGCTGGACGCATCCACCCTACGGCGCTGAAATCGAAAATGGCCAGATGTTTGGACGCGCCACGGCAGTGAGCAAATGTGATTTTTCGACCTTTACCTTTGCACTGCGCGCGGTCGAGGCATTGCAAGCCAAAAACAATTTGGCACTCAAAGGCAATGTTGAATTGCATTTCACCTACGACGAAGAATTTGGCGGCGAAAAAGGACCTGGCTGGTTACTCGACAAAGGCCATACACGCCCCGACCTCATGATTGCAGCAGGCTTTAGCTATCAAGTGGTCACAGCACACAATGGTTGCCTGCAAATGGAAGTCACTGTTCACGGCAAGATGGCCCATGCGGCCATTCCCGATACGGGTGTTGATGCGCTTCAAGCAGCCGTTCAGATTTTGAGCAGCCTGTATGCGCAAAACAATCTCTACAAACAAATCAGCTCGAAAGTTGAAGGCATCAATCACCCCTATTTGAATGTGGGCCGCATTGAAGGTGGCACCAATACCAATGTGGTGCCCGGCACAGTCAGCTTCAAACTAGACCGCCGCATGATTCCGGAAGAAATTCCAGAGCAAGTAGAAGCCAACATTCGCCAGGTCATTGCAGATGCAGTCAATGACTTTAACCAAGGCCGGTCTTCTGATGCCTTGGTCAGTGTTGCCATCAAACGCATTCTCATGGCCCATGCCATGAAGCCCCTGTCAGGCAATGCGCCCTTGGTGCAAGCCATTCAGAAACACGGCGGCGAAATTTTTGGTGAACCCATTCCCGCCATGGGAACGCCCCTGTACACAGACGTTCGCTTGTATGTTGAAAAAGGCATTCCGGGCGTGATTTATGGTGCGGGCCCTCGCACGGTTTTAGAATCTCATGCCAAACGAGCGGATGAACGGCTGAATTTAGAAGATTTGCGAAAAGCGACCCAAGTTATTTCACGCACTCTTTTGGATCTTCTGAACTGATTCCGAGCCATTTTGGGGCGTGCAAGGGTTTTACCGAGGCTCAAAGAGGCATAAATTGTATACAGTTTATGCAACAATGTGCCTTTTCATGCACCTCATAATGGCATCGATATTGCTAAGTCCTTTGACACAATTAACCTCATTTTTTTTAATCGGAGCTCCTATGAAAAAACGTTTCCTTCTGAAGACCACGGCCGCATTGTTAGCGACTTGCGCTTTTGGCTTGGCACAAGCTCAAAACACACCCATCAAATTTCAACTCGACTGGCGTTTTGAAGGCCCTTCTGCCTTGTTCCTCACGCCTGTTGCCAAGGGCTATTTCAAAGATGCCAAGCTCGACGTCACGGTTGACGCAGGCAATGGTTCTGGCGCCGCAGTCACCCGCGTTGCGTCTGGCAGTTACGACATTGGTTTTGCAGACTTGGCAGCCCTGATGGAATTCCACGCCAACAACCCCGAAGTACCCAACAAACCTGTGGCCATCATGATGGTCTACAACAACACGCCAGCATCGGTCATGGCGCTCAAAAAATCTGGCATCAAAACGCCAACCGATTTGGCAGGCAAGAAATTGGGCGCACCCGTTTTTGACGCAGGTCGCCGCGCTTTCCCCATCTTCCAAAAAGCCAACAACATTGGCAATGTGACTTGGACGGCCATGGACCCCCCACTGCGTGAAACCATGCTGGTTCGCGGCGACGTCGATGCCATCACAGGCTTCACCTTCACCTCTTTGCTCAACATCGAAGCCCGCGGCGTCAAAGCCGATGATGTGGTTGTCATGCAATACCCAGAATTTGGCGTCAAGCTCTATGGCAACGCCATCATTGCATCACCCAAAATCATCAGAGAAAATCCAGCCGCAGTCAAAGCTTTCTTAGCCGCCTTCACCAAAGGTGCCAAGGATGTCATTAACAATCCTGCTGCTGTCATTGCCGATGTCAAAGCGCGCGACGGCATCATCAACGTAGAACTCGAAACACGCCGCTTGCAGTTGGCCATCGATACCGTCATCAACAGCCCCTCAGCACGTGAAGAAGGTTTTGGCCAAATCAGAGGCCCTCGCCTGTCCCTCATGGCCTCACAAGTGTCTGATGCGTTCAACACCAAAACACGTGTGAAGGCCGATGACATTTGGAATGGTTCTTTCTTGCCAAGCGCCAAGGAACTCGACATCTTGCCAAAAGCTAAAAAGTAATTGATCTAGGCGGCCTGTTTTGACCACTGCAAATTTCGTTGATTTTCAAAATGTTTGGTTGGCCTACAACGACGAGTTGTTAGCGCAAAACCACTACGCAGTTGAAGACATCAACTTGCAAGTCAAGCAGGGCGAGTTCATTGCCATTGTGGGCCCATCGGGTTGCGGCAAGTCCACCTTCATGAAGCTGACCACTGGGCTTAAGCGCCCTAGCAAAGGTCAGATTTTTGTAGATGGTCAGCCCGTCACAGGTCCCTTGAAAATCAGTGGCATGGCGTTCCAAGCACCGTCCTTGTTGCCATGGCGCACCACGCTAGACAACGTCTTGCTGCCGCTTGAAATTGTGGAGCCCTTTCGCTCCCAGTTCAAACAACGCAAAGCAGAGTTTGCAGAGCGCGCCAGCAAGCTCTTAAGAACCGTGGGCTTGGGTGGCTACGAAGACAAATTTCCATGGCAACTCTCAGGCGGCATGCAACAGCGCGCCAGCATTTGCCGCGCACTCATTCACGAACCCAAAATGTTGTTGCTAGACGAGCCCTTTGGCGCGCTCGATGCCTTCACTCGAGAAGAGTTGTGGTGCATTTTGCGCGACCTCTGGACCGAGCAAAAGTTCAACGTCATTTTGGTCACGCACGATTTGCGTGAGTCTTGGCCGACACGGTCTATGTCATGAGCAAAAGCCCGGGCAGGTTTGTGGTCAAAAAAGAAATTGACTTGCCACGTCCTCGCGATCTGGAAGTGACCTACACGCCCGAGTTCACCCACATCGTTCACGAATTGCGTGGCCACATTGGTGCCATGCGCAAAACTGGCGCTGTGACTAACCCATAAGCAGGTGAATTGTGAATAAAAAAACGATAGAAGCAAGCGCACCCTGGATTTTGCTGGTGCTCACGCTTGTCATTTGGCAAGCCATCTGCACCATTTTCAAAGTTTCAGAATTCATTTTTCCAAGCCCCTACCGCATTGCACAACAAACCGTTGAATTCAGCGGCGTCATTGCGGCCCATGCATGGCGCACTTACTGGGTCACCATGGCCGGGTTTGGCATTGCCATCGTGGTGGGTGTTTTGTTAGGTTTCGTCATTGGCAGTTCCCGCTTGGCTTATGCCGCGGTCTACCCCCTCATGACGGCCTTCAATGCGCTGCCAAAAGCCGCCTTTGTGCCCATCTTGGTGGTTTGGTTTGGCATTGGCATCGGCCCCGCCATCCTGACCGCCTTCCTGATCAGCTTCTTCCCCATCATGGTCAACATTGCCACAGGCTTGGCCACCCTTGAACCCGAGTTAGAAGACGTACTGCGCGTTCTGGGTGCAAAGCGTTGGGATGTCTTGGTCAAAGTGGGCCTGCCCCGCTCCATGCCCTATTTCTTTGGCTCCCTCAAAGTGGCCATCACTTTGGCTTTTGTAGGCACCACTGTGTCCGAGATGACGGCGGCCAATGAAGGCATTGGCTATTTGCTCATTTCAGCGGGCTCTGCCATGCAAATGGGCTTGGCTTTCTCTGGCTTGGTGGTGGTGGGCGCCATGGCCATGGTGATGTACGAGCTTTTTAGCTACATTGAGAAGCACACCACAGCTTGGGCGCACCGTAGCACCAACAACGAGTAAACACCTGGTTTGTGTAATTTGCTGTTGGCAAACGACACAAATTTACTGATTTCTTTGATAAGTATTCTAAAGGCTTGACCTTTAAAGCCGATTCCCTACGATGCACACATGTATGGAAATGCCGCATAGGTATTTCACATTTTTGCAATCTTCATGGAATCCTTTCACATGACAGAAAATGTTCACACACAAGATGCTGATCAAGCAGCACCCGTCATATC
>Ga0255117_1000609_pt1 | contig 11041 bp, 10 predicted proteins | sample Law_Atlam_RepA_8_2_FD_188583 | JGI IMG/M metagenome (GOLD analysis project Ga0255117, IMG submission 188583) | Freshwater microbial communities from St. Lawrence River, New York, United States - Law_Atlam_RepA_8h | ecosystem: Environmental > Aquatic > Freshwater > River | place: USA: New York...
GCTCCAAAGTAATGCCCGCGATTGAACCAACCAACAGTCCAGGTTGGAGGTTCAACTTTTTTGCCACGCGAAGTCCTGCACGATAGGCACCAACGAGGTCGGTTGCTTTTGCTTTTTGCTTTTGCGACTGGATTGGTACCCAAGCAATACGTTGGGAACCAAGCCCACTGCCGGCTGTTTCAACAACTTGCCCTACTTTGGCATCTTTGCTTGCTTCTAAAACCTGACGAACATCCTTTGTTAGCAGCTGCTGCGCAGGTCCGGATAAGCCTGTCCACTCTGAAATGCGGGTAAGTGTGGGGACAACCCAAATTCCTATTCCCTTGACTGCCGGCAGAGGGCCAACCTGCATTCGGATGGAGCATCCTTTGATTGTCACTGACCAGAAATCGCGAGTAGCCTGTTGACGATGTCCACTAGCAATGGACACGCCGGTTGCGACGGCAATCATCGATGCATTAATGACGATGGCGATAGGCATCAGAGGTTTGCCTTTGGCTGCCATATACATGGTGAAGTATGATCCAATGACACCGATGAGGCCAAGGAGTATCCCGGCAAGCGTAAGCTTTACACCGGACAACCAGAAGCGCTTGACTGCCTGGCCATATGCGATAAAGCCCAAGAGTAATATGACGGCGTAGCCACCAAACAATGTATCGTTCAACTTGAGGTGCTCCCCGCAGTGCGAATGGCATCAGCGACATGTTCAACCCAGTGATCAACCAGCTCTTGCGATCGGGCTTCCACCATCACTCTGACTGTTGGCTCCGTACCACTGGCGCGAACCAAGATACGCCCATTTCCAGTTAGAGCCTTCTCAGCATCGGCGATGACCGTTGAAACCGATGCCGATGACTCCCACGCGTGTTTATCCTGAACCCTTAGATTCAACAGGCGCTGAGGGTAGGGGACTATTTCATCAATCCAGTTTGCAACGGTGGTCCCGGTTCGTTTCAAAATTCTCAGACACTGTAGAGCCGCCAGGATGCCATCGCCGGCGGGGGAAATGTGATGCAACAAGATATGTCCACTGGGTTCGCCACCAATCGTAGCGCCAGATTGTCGCATCAGCTCCGCCACATTTCGATCCCCAACGGATGAGCGAAGGAGCTTGATATCCGACTTTCGTAGGCGGTCATCGAGGCCCAAATTACTCATCACGGTGCCAACAACCGCTTCGACAGCATGACCATCATGGAATTTTGACAGCTCAGCATTCATCAGGATCTGATGGTCCCCGGTTAGGATGCGGCCCCGGTGGTCACAGAGAAGGACTCGATCAGCATCCCCATCAAAAGAAATGCCAAGGTCGTAGCCCAGAGACTGAACGGTTTCTACAAGATAGTCTGTGTGGGTTGAGCCACAGCCATCGTTGATGTTGTCGCCATCCGGTGTGACACCGATGCTGTGAATGTCAGCCCCAAGGTTGGTAAAGAGCTGAGGAGCAATGTTGGATGCAGCACCATTTGCGCAATCAAGGACGATTCGCAGTCCATCCAGGCGATCACCTGCCATTGAACAAATCAGCTCATCGATGTAATCGCACACAATGTTTGGACAGTCGATCAGGCGTCCAATCGCCTGTCCTGAAACTCTTGGGCGTGTCTGCCAGATGCGACATTCATCTGCAATTAAGGCTTCCAAGGCATCTGGTAACTTGCAACCATCCGCACCGAAAAATTTGATGCCATTGTCAGGCGCGGGGTTATGTGAGGCTGAAATGACGACTCCTGCAGCGGCCCCTGTCGAGCGAGTGAGGCAGCTGATGCCAGGAGTTGACAAGACACCTACCGTCCACACGTCGCGTCCCTGCGACATCGCTCCGGCTGCGAATGCACACTGCAACAACCCAGCTGAGCGCCGGGTGTCTGTACCGATCACAAAATGGGATGACGACGGTATCTGCCTTGCGGCGGCTGCACCTAATGCCGTTGCGATTTCAACTGTTAGTTCAACATTTGCGAGGCCACGAACCCCATCTGTCCCAAAAAGCGCTGCCATTGGTTTGTACCTAATTCTCACGAACGGTTATTGTGACATCCACAACAGGCTCACCAGTAAAAGTGCTGGTAATCCCATCCGGTAATCTAACGCGCTTTCGTATGGTTGTCGATTTGGTAATACCCGTCATGGGGACATCAACCGTAACATTTGGCAGATTCGCTAGTGCATCGGCAGTTCCGCGCAGCTGTAGCGTGGATGGAGCAGCAGAGTATCCGGTTACTGTCACGAGATTACCCTGAGTTCTGATGAGGTTACACGAGACCACGACCGTTTTTGTTTGGAGTCCGACTGTGGATTTCCCGGGCACAGGTATAGGCAGGACATTCAGTGGATCAACAACTTCGCCATCCGAATCAAGCACTTCGTATCCAGGACTGCCACCTTGTAGGGAGAGGGCTCGGCGTCGTATCGAAACGCTTTTGTCAACAAGCTCACGGGCGCCCTCGACAATCATGTATTCGATGAGATCGCTGGAATCAACGCTTTGTATAGGGAGCTTCTTTTTGGCCGATGCGCTGAGCAAAACAACCAGTGATGGAGGAGCATCCACGGTCACTTCACTCGTCAATTCTGGGGGTAAGGAGACGATGAGCGGGATACGATTGCGGCCTGCCATAGCACGGCGGCCATCTGCTTCGAGTCGCAAGCTGGACTTAAGATCAGCAATCACACGCTCACTGCCACGTAAGTGAATAACCACTTCAGGGAGGACCATCGGGGATGCCAATCCGGTCCGAATGCCGGTAAGGACCGGACGAATCGACAGATCGCGCTCAACAGGCTGAGTTCCCGGCGTTTTTGCGGCTAGGTAAAGCAGGATGGTAAAGCCCGCGGCCAAAAGCTTAAACCAAGCGTTGCGCTTTATGGCTTCGATGAGAAAGGCTATCATCTGGCCGTTCCCTTGCTGCCCCGTGACCAAGGCTTTCGCATCGGTGTCCGCTGCACCCCAAGCCGTTCCATCAGACGAACACGGAGCGCATCCTGCGACAGTCCACGAACCAGCCTGCCAGATTCGGCGATGGATATCGTTCCGGTCTCCTCTGAAACTACAACGACGATAGCATCGGATTGCTCTGAGGCCCCGATTGCTGCCCTGTGTCGCATGTGGACATTCGCACCGATGTTAGGAGCATCTGAAATCTGTAGCGTGCACCCGGCGGCAAGAATTCTGCCACGGTGGATGATGACTGCTCCATCATGCAATGGGGTGCCATGTTCGAAAATGGTGTTGAGAAGTGCACTGTTGACATTCGCATCCAAGCGAGTCCCCGTACTTGCAACATCCTCAAGGGGTGTTTCCCGGGATATCAGGATCAATGCGCCAGTCTTGCGCGCTGAGAGCATGCTAACCGCTGCAACAACATTGTCAACTGTCTCGATGGACTCTGTCGTTTTGGTAGGGACATAGTTACCGCCCCAGAATTCCCAGCGGCCGAGGCGCTCAAGGACATCCCGTAGCTCCGGATAGAAGAGAATGACGATGGCAACGGGACCAAGCGGGACAAATTGCCTGAGAATCCACGCCATTGTGATTAAACCTACGCGCTCTGCGGTCAAGAGGAGTAGAAAGAAAATGCCAAGGCCAATGAGGATCGGCCATGCTCGACGGCCCTTGGCCAGCAAAATAACCCTGTAAAGGACATACCAAACCAGTAGGATATCGACAATGGCAAGAAACCATGTCTGTGTGATGCGTATACTTGGAAGGAGAGCTGCTGGGTTCACTGTTCTGCTGAGTAGAGTATATGGCAAAGCAGATGTGGTTGTGGGGGAACAATGGTAACGCGCCGGATTTACTGTGACTATGCTGCAAGCACGCCCATCGCATCGCAGGTCGCTCTCGCAATTTCCGAGTTTCAGTCTACCCACGGTCCTGGAAATGCGAGCTCGTTGCATCAAGATGGACGAGCGATTCGGGAAGCTCTGGATGTCGCCCATGATCAGGTTGCAGGGCTGCTTTCATGCGATTTTAAGGATGTCTTGTTCACGAGCGGTGGAACCGAATCGGACAATCTTGCGGTGATTGGATCGCTTCTCTCACGAAGAGAGAACGGTCGAAACCGTATCGTGATTGGCGCATCGGAACACCATGCCGTCATCGATGCCGCCATCTTTGCCCGCCAGTTTCTAGGTGCAGATGTCCAGATGGTTCGTGTTGATGAGTATGCGCGCATTGACCTTGCGCATTTGGCATCGCTTGTGGATGACAGAACCGCTGTCGTCTCGGTTCAGCATGCAAACAATGAGATCGGGAGTGTTCAGCCAGTCCGTGATGTTGCATCAATCGCCCATGCATGTGGTGCATGGTTTCACTGCGATGCTGTGCAGACACCAATCACCGTTCCATTTACGCTAGCAGATCTTGGGGCTGATCTTGTGACCCTTTCCAGCCATAAAATCTACGGTCCGGGGGGCATCGGCGCGTTGTATTCGTGTGTACCCATTCAACCAGTCCACGTCGGTGGAGCGCAGGAACGCGGCCTCCGTGCTGGGAGTGAGAATGTGCTTGGGGCCGTGGGCTTCGGTGCTGCTGCAGCACTAAAAACAATTAGATTGCAATCAGGATGCGATGCAATTCAGACGGTGACAGCACTTGTCGAGAAGCTCCGTGTGCAGCTGGAAACTCATCCCAACATCACCATCAATACGCCACGCGACAGTGCTATCTCCACGATGTTGCATTTGAGTATCAACGGAAGTTCTACAGAAGACACCTTGATGCTTTTGGACCGTAAAGGAATCTCTGCGAGTGGTGGGGCAGCGTGTGCTAGTGGTGCAGTTGAACCAAGTCACGTCGTAAAGGCCTGTGGCTGGTCGGCAGAACGACAATCAGGCGCGCTACGGCTATCCTTTGGACTTGGGACCACCGCGGATGATATTGCCTATGTTGCCGAGGCAGTTGGTGCGATTGCAGCTAAGGGGTAACTCAGACGCGCGCCATTGGCAAAGGCTAAGGCCGACATCGAGGGCTTCCCGGGAGGCTGAAGCGTTGTGATGACATAGTCTGTTGTTAATGTTGCAACAAGAAGGCCATCAACGCATGTCCCGGTGATCGTCCCGGCGGGCGCCGCACTGGTATCCGTTGTTGGGTAGCCTGCGTGAACCTTAACCACTTTGTCACCGATGACAACGGTTGTTCCCGGTCGTTTCGAGTATGCGCGAACCTGTCGGTCCACCTGCGCGCTTGTCGCAGCTGCGAAGTTGATAAAACCATCCTCGCGGGTCAGCATGTGAGCATAGCAGGCATCATCGTTTGATTGGATACGCTCATCGATGCTGCCATCGCGAAGCAGCCGAAGCGTTTGCAGCATCAGGGGGGCACCGATGATCGAAAGCTCTTCCTCAAGTGTCTCTGAATCATGGTGCGGCATGATTTCGAGTACAGACTCAATCAAAACCGCGCCAGTGTCAAGAGATCGCTCCATGCGCATCGTGGCAACACCGGTGTGCGTATCGCCTGCTGCGAGCGCCCTATGGATGGGTGCTGCGCCGCGCCACCTTGGGAGCAAGCTCGCGTGGAGGTTGATGCCGCCGTGGTGTGCAGCATTGAGGACCTTGGTTGAAAGGATCTGTCCGTAGCTGACGACGACAAGCGCATCTGCGTGGAGTGCGATTATCTGGTCCGCTATCAGCTTCAAGCGTTCAGGGGTTTCGAGTGGCAGTCCAAGTTCTAGAGCGGTGGCGGATACAGGCGTCGGAGTCAGACGCATACCGCGGCCGGATGGTCTATCGGGCTGCGAAACGACAAGTAGAATCTCGATATCTTCTGCCGCAGCGAGAAGCCGCAAGGTTGGAACCGCAAATGGACTCGTGCCCATGAATACAATTCGCACGAGTTAGAAGTCGTCCTCATCGTCATCACCAGTGATGATGCGGATGTCTTCGCCGGATGCCCGATCCGTGATTAGGATGCCATCGAGATGATCGATTTCATGGCATAAAATCCGCGCTTCAAGCTCGGTTGCACGGATAAACAGCTCATTGCCATTAATGTCCTGAGCTTTCACGGAAATGACATTAGGACGTCGGATGCGGGCTTTGATACGCGGAAGCGACAAACATCCCTCACTCGGTTCAAATTGTTCGCCGCGCTCTTTGGTGATAACCGGGTTTACAACGACTGTTGGGCCATTCCCAGCATCATAAATGAGAAATCTTTTGCTGATTCCCACCTGCGGGGCAGCGAGGCCACAGCCATGCGCGCGGTACATCCGAGGGACCATACTCAGAGCAGTTTCTTTAAATTCGGCATCGAACTCTGTGACGGGTTGTGCTTTCTGTTTGAGGACTTCCCAACCCGGGGTTTCATCCACTTTCAGGATTCCTGTGTCATCAAAAGGGACGTTGTAAGGGTCCGTGGATGCAGATTTCGTGCTTCTGACGCGGTTCGTAGCTTCTCCCATATCAGTCAAAATAATACCACCGCAGGGTTGGTAGACGCGTATACTAATGCCGGCTGATGTCAGAAAACATGCGGTTTGGAGTGTTGTCATGGACTGTCAAGTGGTTTGGAACCTGGTTGCCCCGATTGCGAAGCGCGTTGCGCTCGCGCCGGCTTTCTTCCGCGCGCTGGAGCGTGCAGTTCCCATTGCTCTCGATGGTTCTGTGCTCGTTATAGGGTTGGATTCAACCGTTGATGGTGCACTTCAGGGAGCATTGAACTCATCGGACAACCTGAATATCCTTCACAAGGCTTTTCGTGATGTGACTGGCTTAGCCGATGGCATCGTCCGTGTTATCGAAGGTACCACTGCGGCTGACTGGGCAAATGCGCAGGCTCGGGATGCTGCGTCCCGTGAGATGGCTGCACGCCAGCAGGCTAAAGCAAGACCATCCGCATCCAGTGCAGGGTGGGATCAGGCCATCGATGCCGTTTCGGCGCTTTGGCAGCAGTGCGAAAGCCGTACAAGTCCTGTTGCAAAAGCCCGTTTTGTTCTCGCTGCGATTGATCACATTGTTGAAATCGTAGGGACAGAAGGCCTCACGACAGAGGCAGATACCCGATCATTGCAGCGCGCTGTCGAGCGAATTGCATCCTGTGCGCAAATCGATGCCGTTTACGTAGCCGGGGAAGTCCTCAAGCGCATCTAATTCGGTGTGTCAGGGTCACTGGCTATGCTAGAATCTTGCCATGTCTGGATTTGTCCCTGCAAACGTTCGGTCCATCGTCGCGACGGACTGTGGCTCTACAACCACGAAAGCGATTCTCATCGAGAAACAACCTGATGGGGTGTATCGACTTGTCGCACGGGGCGAAGCCCCGACAACAGTAGAGGCACCCTTTGACGATGTTACAGTCGGGGTTACTAATGCGCTGACTGAGCTTCAGGACCTCACCGGCAAGCAGATTCTGGATTCAGCTGGAAAGCCGATGACCCCCTCGCAGTCGGACACAGTTGGTGTCGATTTGTATCTTTCGACATCCAGCGCCGGTGGTGGTCTGCAAATGACGGTTGCAGGTGTCGTTCGTGAAATGTCAGCTGAATCGGCTGAACGAGCCGCGCTTGGTGCTGGTGCCATTATCATGGATACGCTGGCTATCAACGATGGCCGTAAAGACCACGAAAAGGTCGAGAGAATTCGTGCGCTTCGCCCTGACATGATTTTGATGTCAGGTGGGACCGACGATGGAAATGTAGTTCCTCAGGTTCAGGAAATTGCTGAAATTCTTCGTTCAGCGGACCCAAAGCCACGTCTGGGTATCGGCCTTAAACTTCCTGTGATTTTCGCCGGCAGTGAGAAAATGCGTTCAGCTGTCATGGACACGCTTGGCGATACGGTTGATGTCCGGATGGTTCCGAACCTTCGGCCGACCATGGCACGTGAAAACTTGGGCCCAGCGCGTGAAGCCATTCACGAACTGTTCCTTGAGCACGTGATGCAGCAGGCGCCTGGTTATGGAAAACTGACCACTTGGACAAGCTCCGGCATCATGTCGACCCCGAACGCTGTCGGCAAAATCATGGAAGAGATTGCCCGCCAGCGGAACATTTCGATTCTTGGAGTCGATATCGGTGGAGCAACAACCGACGTGTTCTCCGTGTTTAGCGGTATCTACAACCGCACAGTTTCAGCAAACCTTGGGATGAGTTATTCCATTTGTAATGTCTTGACTGAGGCGGGGCTGCCCAATATCAAGCGCTGGTTACCGTTCGAAGAAAGCGATGCCTATATCCGCAACCAGCTACGAAATAAAATGGTGCGTCCGACGACGATTCCTCAGGACTTGCGGGACCTCCAGATTGAACAGGCTGCAAGCCGTGAGGCTCTGCGTTTGGCGTTTGAGCACCACAAATCGCTTGCGCGCGAAATGGTCGGGGTGCAACAACAGCGTGACATCAGCGACATCTTTGAGCAAAAGGCCAGCGGTTCTACGCTGGTGAATATGTTCGAGCTTGACATGCTAATTGGCAGCGGTGGTGTGCTTGCCCATGCTCCAAAGCTCGCCCAAACCGCATTGATGATGATGGATGCGTATGCACCGCAAGGTCTGACAACGCTGGCGAAAGACTCTATCTTTATGATGCCGCAGCTGGGCATCCTGTCTACTCTCTTGCCGGAAGCCGCGACCGAAGTATTTGAAAAAGACTGTCTGATTCGTATTGCAGATTGTCTGGCACCGGTCGGTACTGCAAAAGCAGGCGAAGAGTGCTTTACGGCAATCGTGGATGGAAAGTCGTATTTGGTTCCGTTTGGAGAGATTGTTCTCGTGCCTGTGGAAGCTGGTCGGACAGTAAATGTCGAATGCAGACCTGGGAAATCCTTTGATTTTGGGGATGGCAAGGGACGTAGCAAGACGTACACAACTGTTGCTGGCGAGCTCGGCTTAGTGTTGGATGGACGCGGTCGGCCGATTGTTATCCCAGTCGAGGATGCTGAGCGTGCAGCAACGATGCGGCGCTGGCTCGAGGCGATGGGCCTCAGTCGTTCCTAAATAACCTGTTTTTGCGTACGCGATTTGCCGATATCTAACCCGTGGGTATTCTACACAAAGCCAGACAGGCATATCTGATTGCGAAGGGGAACTGGGTTTTCCGGGGATGTGTAAGGCCCTTTTCAAAAACAGCCGTAGATGGCAAGGTTATCGTTCGTAATCGTAAACGAATCCGAATAGGTGACAAGTTCAGAGTTCTTGCGGCGCACGTTCCGGTAGAGCTAGGCGCTGGGGAATATGGGCGTATCACCATTGGTGACAATACATTCATCAATTCCGGAACCAGTATCGGTAGCCTTGCATCGATTACGATTGGCAACAATGTCGCGATTGGCAACTATGTCCTCATCATGGACTCAGACTTTCATAATCCGACCGACCACACCCTCCCCGGCGCAAAAGCGCCAATCGTCATTGAGGATGATGTCTGGATTGGAGCACGGGCAACAATCCTTAAGGGTGTCACGATTGGAAAGCATGCAGTTATAGCTGCAGGTGCTGTGGTGACAAAGGATGTTCCTGCGGGTGCTTTGGTTGGGGGAGTTCCGGCAAAACTGATCCGCTTTCTCCATCCAGAATCAGGAACACTAGGCAGCTCCTGAGTTCCATGGTGCCTTCTTGAGTATCAATGTCATTGGGCAGATTCCCGTGATGGCATCAAGCATCAGGCCAAAAGCCGGTAAGCACGCCAGATAAAACCACTCAGGATGTCCGGTGAAGCCCATCACGAGGGCGGTGGTGAGCATAATGCCTGCGACCAAGTGTGTCTGACGACGAAGCTTGCTATCTGATGTCTGATGCATATTCCTGTTTTCCTTTTCAATTGGTAATCCCGCACGAATCCATGCCGATGTACCACCATCCACGTTTGACAAACCCTTGAACTCTCGCCTCAGACCTTCACAGGCAAGCTGGCTTCGACCGCCACTCTGGCAGACAATAGCGACCGTAGTCGTGGCTGGCAGTTCATGTAAATGACTCCTAAGATTTGTACCGTGAAGATTCAACGCAGTTGGGATATGTCCGCGATTGAACTCTGCACTTGTCCGGACATCGATGATGACCAATTCTTTGCCTTGCAATGTCATTGCATGTAGTTCCGCAACGGAGATGTTCTTGATCGACATTTTCAACCTTTCCAGCACTGAGTGGACCTGATGCAGACACAGAGCACGTCTTGTCGGCAGAAGGATTCAAAAATTCCGGATACGAAAAAATCGTGTGGGAAAAAGCAATCAGATACACACCGCTCATCTGAATCCTTTTGTGTAGGGCCATCACTCTGTTGTTACATCGCGATGTAGTCCGACTGGATACATCACACAGATTAGGAATAGAACCGTGATTGAACGAGCTCAAAACCAGTGGATTGGATGGCCAGTTCTACCGATGCTAGCAAAAGTATTTACCATCAGTGCGTTGACATCAGTGATGATGGTGGTATCTGGGTGTAATGCAAACAAATCTGACACAGCAAAGAAAGCTGAGACTATTAAAGAGATTTCCGTATCAACAAGGACGGTGGCAGAAGAGTCTATAGATGTCGTTCGGGAATTACCGGGGACGACCAGTAGCGAATTCCATTCGGTGCTGTCTGCAAGTGTTTCTGGCCGGGTAGTGTCGGTAAGCGTCACCGATGGCTCGTCGGTACAGCTCGGTCAGACCCTGGTTCAACTTGATGCCAGACACCTGATTGCGGGAAAGCAATCCGCAGTTGGATTCCTTGTACGCTCACGCGCTGAGGTTACAAAAGCAAAATCAGCGCTTGAACTTGAGAAAGTATCCAGCGTAGCGCGGGTACAGGATGCAGAAGCGAGCCTCTCTGGTGCGAAGGCAGCACTTGCAATCGCAACGGAGCGTCGTAGCATCACCGCCGAAGGCGCGCGAACCCAAGAAGTTGCACAGGCACGGAGTGCTGTTGTCCAGGCGGATGCAGGCGTAAGGCTTGCCACTCTTGAAAATGACCGTATGCGTGGACTCGTGCAGGCTGGTGCGGTTCCGCAGCGGGACCTTGACCGGACGTCAGTCGCTCTAGAGCAAGTAACAGCACAGCGCAACATTGCTAGGCAACAGCTTGCATTGCTTGAAGAAGGGGCACGA
>Ga0255117_1000612_pt1 | contig 11017 bp, 10 predicted proteins | sample Law_Atlam_RepA_8_2_FD_188583 | JGI IMG/M metagenome (GOLD analysis project Ga0255117, IMG submission 188583) | Freshwater microbial communities from St. Lawrence River, New York, United States - Law_Atlam_RepA_8h | ecosystem: Environmental > Aquatic > Freshwater > River | place: USA: New York...
ATACCTCGCCGTGCTTAAATTTATTAGTATTAAATTTAACGGGATTGACGAGGCGCCTTCTAGACTTAGCTCTTTTCGCCTTGTTCAAGAAAAGTATAAGCATGAAATTGCTTATCTTACTTTTAACGAGTGGGAGCCCGTTTTTGACTTAATAAAACCAGGAATTCCTGTAGATGTTGTGTATCAAGAACCAAAAAGTGAACGAACATTTTATGGGTATGTTCACCACATTGAACCGGTAAAAACCCCTGGAGCTAATCACGTAAAAGTAGTTTTAATTGGCGCGTCGTACGTCTTAAAACAAGCCTCTCAAAAAATATATAAAAATATGACGGCTTCTGCTGTAGTTAAAGAAATTGCTGAAAAAAACGAGTTTTCTTACTCAGTTGTTGACCACCCTAGAGTGTATCCACAGATTGCTCAGGCAGGGGTTAGTGACTGGTTGTTAATGGTTCGTTTAGCTAAACAATGTGGTTACTCTTTACGTACTGAAAATACTTCAATTTATTTTGAGCCGTTAGACGAAGATTTTACAACCTATAAAGCTCAAGCAGATATCTTTGAAATGCGTAACGCTAACGACCCTGAAGGAAGCACGTTGTACTCATTTAACCCAATTATTGGAGAAACTTTACACTGGGAAGAAGGCGCTAAGTCTGCAACAGCTATTTCTGGAATTGATTTAACTACAGGAGCCAACACAAACTTTGCAATAACTAAACAAACTAGAGACATAACTTTTCGACAAAACAGAACTGAAGAATTTTTTGATAGATTTAATACTGATGTTGTAGCTTTAGACTACAATTCAGCTAATTATGAGGCTGAATCTGTAGACCTTATGGCTACGTTTCCATACCGAGCAACAGCTCAAGTTTTAGGAAACGCCTCTTTACGCCCAGGAATGCCTATTTATTTGTCTGGTATTGGGGAATCCTACGAGGGATACTGGATAATTTTAGAGGCTGAGCATTTAATTGAAAACTTACGATACACAACTAAACTTATACTTGGCCTTGACTCTTTAGGAAAAGGAAACCGTTGGAAAGATGGAACCAGTTTATTATCGCGCCCAACCCCAGAAGTTCGTAAAATTATTATTGGTCAAAGCCAAGACAAGTTAAAGGGGTTTACAGGGTTATCTGTGGCTAACCTAGGTAAGCTGTCCTCATCTCCAAGGTCTATTTCTAAAACATTAAATCGAAAACCTTTAACATCTGAAGAGACAACCATTGTAAAATGGGTTGCTAGAGGTAACCGGGATTTACGACGTGTAGAAGCAGGCTCAACTCGGTCAGCTGCTGCAAGTGAAAGGTTAGGTGCTTTAGGTGTCCTCTGAAGACTACGACCGACGTTTTTACGGCATTTACCCTGGAAAATGTGTTGATATTAGCGACCCAGAGCGCAGAGCTCGCATTAAAATAACTGTTCCTCAAATTACTGGAGAGGCTGTATCTAATTGGGCTTTGCCTTGTAGGGCTCCAGAAACCTCAAATGGAACACCTATACGCCCTCACAACACGGGAATTGCCCTAACGCGTACGCCAACAGTCCCTGCCTTAGAATCTGTTGTTTGGGTAATGTTTGTAGGCGGAGACCCTAATTTTCCAGTCTGGATGGGAGTACTGTAATGGCAGAATCAGCGATAGTTTGGCCGTTTAAATTTAACGCCACAGGGCTTGTTGAGCATACCTCCGACCAAAGAAAAATATGGAGAGACCGAATTATTTTGGTAATACTCACCAGCTTAGGGGAGCGGGTAATGCTTCCTAACTATGGAACCCTTGTCCCAAAAGCAGTTTTTGAAAATGAACAGTCGGCACTAGAAATGTGTAGAACGACTATATCTGAGGCGTTTTCAAAATGGTTCCCTACATTGATGTTTAATGACTTGACCGCAGTTTTAGACAACAACACCGGGCATTTTGACCTAGAAATTTACTACGCTGACGTTACTGGGGTCCAAGATTCCGTTAGAATAAGAACTGCAACTTTCACCCGATTTGGCGATATTATTAACGAGGTAACCCGTGGCTGACCAAAACTTTGTACCGCAGGTGGATTACACCTCACGAGATTTCTTGTCTATCCGCGATGACTTATACCTACTAGTACCTACTTACGCTCCTCAATGGAAAAGCTTTAAAGACGCTACAGATTTTGGTAACGCTTTAATCCAACTTCAAGCTTATCTGGGAGACTTGCAGTCATACTATATTGACCGAAGCGCAAACGAAGCGTTTATCTCAACTGCTACAAAACGCTCTAGTATTTTGCGCCAGGCTGCTCTTTTAGATTATCAACCTACTCAAAGTAGCCCTGCGTATGTAGAGCTTACATTTAGTAACTCTTCTGCTGCACCTATTAATGTTCCAGCACTAACAAAGGTTAGCGCTTCAGAAGTTACTTTTGAAACAGACAGCTCAATTACAGTTCCAGCTTCTACAACAAGCTCCTCAATTTCAAACTTAGCTATTTCTAGCGGCACTGTAACCGTAACCACTTCAGCAGCTCACATTTTTTACGTGGGGCAGTCTGTTACTTTTACAAGTACTGTTTCACCATTTGCGGCCGTAACCGGAACTGCAACAGTTTTAACTGTGCCTAGCGCAACTACTTTAACGGTTTTAATTGGCTCATCAACCGTTGCTAGTGCAGCAACTACAGGAACTATTACGGGTCTTGGTGGAGCTACCCTTGGACAAACAAAGGTATTTGCAACTCAAGGAGTTACAATTACTGACGAAGTTGTTACTTATAGCTCTACTGGAGAAGCTAATCAAGTTTATCAACTAAAAAATTACCCTATAATTGAGTCAACAGTTGCTGTAACAGTTGACTATGTTGCGTATGAACGGACTCAGTATCTTATTGATTTTCCAGGAAGCGCCCCCGCGTTTACAGTGTTTACGGATGCTGATGACGTATCTTTTATTCAATTTGGTGATAATATCGGTGGAAAAATACCTCCTTTAGGAAAAGTTATTAGAGCCACCTATAGGGTGGGCGGCGGCGACGAAGGTAACGTTTCTGCCGGTGCCCTTACGGAGATACTAAACATAAACGAATCTGGTCTTAGCGTTACAAACTCAGCAGCTGCAGGTGGCGGAGCAAGCGCTGAAACAACAGACTCTATTAAAGTTAACGCTCCTATTAGCCTTAAATCATTAAACAGAGCAGTTTCTTTAAATGATTACTCTTCGTTAGCTTTACAAGTTTCTGGAATTGCAAAAGCAAACTCAAAAGCTGAGACCTATAGCAGCGTAGTTTTGTACATGGCTCTATTTGGAAACCGGGGCGTTGAAGCAGACAATGTAACTCCTACTTATACTTTTAACGTAATTAAGAAAATTGTTGCAACATATCTGCAAGGTAAAGCTCCAGCAAACACCTCACTAACGATTGCTCCACCTTCCTATGTCCCTGTTGATATTACTTTAGATGTAACAATTTTGCCGCAATATCGTCAACTTAACGTTAAAAGCGCGGTTTTGTCAGCTTTTGCACAAATTTTAGCGTTTGATAACGTGTTGTTTTCAGACCGTATAAGTTTGCAATATTTAATGAGAATTATTGCAAATGTACCTGGGGTTGACTACTCACAGTTTAATGTTCTTTGTCGACGTGACGCACAACAATTTTCTTCAATTACAAACAAGGCTTTAACCTCAAATGTTGCTACGCTTACAACTTCCGCAGCTCATGGGCTATCGGTTGGTAAAACAGTCAGCATTACAAACGTAGATACAACGTTTAATGGCACTTATGTTGTTTTAAGCGTTCCAACTACAACTACCTTTACCTATGCTAAAACGGCAACGGATGTTGTTTCTGCAGCCGTTACTTCTTCATGGACTATTACAAAAAAAGCATTAAGCGGTGAAGTTGCAACAATTACTACCTCTACTAACCACGGGTTCCAGGCTGAAAACTACGTAACTGTTTCTGGGTTGGACGATAATTTTAACGGAACTTATCAAATATTAGACACTACCCCAACCACTTTTACGTATACACGTCGTGGAAATACTGTAGTGGAAGAAGTAGCGGCTACAGGTACCGCACGCCTAGTTGGAATGCAGGTTTTTTCTGTTGCAGACGTTGTATGCGGGATAAATGAAATACCAGAAGAAGGAACAATTACAATCAACGCCTCTGGCGGAATCACGAGCTAAGGAAAAAACATGACAGCAACCTATCCGGCCAGTATCGCTTCTTACTCTACAAAAGTAAACGTTGTAGACGTTATTGATGCGTCTCACCCAAACCTTTTGCAAGATGAGGTTATTGCTATTGAAAGTATTTTGGGCATAAACCCAAATATTTCAACAACACCCTCTTCTGGTGGAACGTTTAACGCTACTTCTAACCCGTTTTTAACTGTGTCTGCTCGATTGGCAAACATTGAAACTGGCATTGTTTCTGACACTCACACTCAATACATTAAAAAAGCTGGTGATACAGGAAATATTATTACTGCTGGAGCAGCAACTACTAAGCCCCTTATCCTAAAAGGAGCAGCGTCTCAATCAGCTAACTTACTTGAGTGGCAGAACGCCTCAGGAACAGTGCTTTCTTATATTGACAATTTAGGTAACTTTTCTGGCGGTGTTACTCTACAAGATTTAACTATTTCAAACAAGACAGCAAATTACACTCTTGCACTTTCTGATAAAAATGCAATGATTGTTGTAGATAGTGCATCGGCAGTAACTATTACTGTTCCAGATAACTCATCAGTAGCGTTTCCACAAGGAGCACAACTGCATATTCTTCGCAAGGGGGCTGGAACGGTTCAAGTTGTAGCCGCTGGCTCTGCTTCTGTGGTTGGGGCACCTGGATTATTCCTACGTGCTACAAACTCAGCTGCAACACTTATTAAGTTAAACGCCTCACAGTCATTTGTACTAGTTGGAGATTTGAGCACTAGCTAATGGCGTCTATTTCTGGAGTTGTTTCTTCTTCAAGCAGGGAAGTTCCTTACGGTCCTGCTTCCGTATCTCTTGCTGATTACGGCATTGGGCGGGCGTACAACAACGCCCGTGTAGACGTAACTTTTCCTACACCCGTGCATGACGGAGGGCTTCCAATAACGGGGTACACAGCATCGGGCTATTGCACCACACACCAAGTAACTCATACAGCTACGGGCGCGGGTTCTCCTTTAACCATAACAGGTTTTGGTTCAAGCATATCTCCAGTAATTACAGTAACCGCAACAAACGCTATTGGTACTGGACCAGTTAACCCTTTGCTTATTACTAATGGTGTTTTTACAACAACTATTCCTCAATCGGTAACAATTGGTACAGCAACCGCTACTGGTGCCGCAGGAACAGTTTCTATAGGGTTTACTCCAAACGGCACTGGTGGAAAAACTGTTACTTATACAGCAACCTCTAGTCCTGGTGGGTTTACTGGCTCAAGCTCAGGGTCTCCTATTTCTGTTAGCGGCCTATCAAATGGAACGGCATATACCTTTACAGTTGTTGCATCTAACGCAAATGGTTCTGCTGCAGCAAGCGCGGCATCAAACGCGGCTACGCCATACACCTATGTAGCACCTACACCTACTCTTTTTCCTCCAGGTTTTCAGTCGGCACCTGTTGCATCTGCAAGCGGAAATTCTGTAACAAGCACATCTGGGTCTTGGGCAAACGGAAACGCTACCTCGTTTATATACAGACTATACATAGGGCAATCAGCAAGTGGAACGTTTGTAACTAACAGCGCTCAAGTAACTCAAACATCTTTTACTTTTACAGGGCTTAGCTATTCAACTAATTATTATGTACTTGTTGAAGCCTATAATAATGATGGTAGCAATAGTGCTCTGTCTAATACAGCTACTACTGGAGCTGCGCCTCCTGTTTGTATTACTCCTGGAAGTATGGCTGGTCGAATAAGTGCTTCTTACAACACTTCAACACAAACTATTACGTGGTCTTGGACCGCCCCTACCCCAGCTTCAACTGGGCCCTGGTACATCTATAGTATTAACGGCGGTCCATCTTATACGCAGCTCGGTACATCTATAACATCAAGCGCTGGTTACGGTACTAATAATACTATTCAAGTTTATTCTAGTGAGTTTTGTAATCCAACGTGGAACGATGGCGGAACTGGAAGTCTTACATTCTTAACCCCTTCTAACCCAGTAACTGCTCCAGGAAGTATGGCGGGACTTGTTTCTGGGTACTACGCAGGTGCTTCTTATTTCAATTGGTCTGCTCCTAGTGGAACAGCGCCTTTTACTTATTACTACAGTTTTAACGGGTTGTCGTACACCTCCACGTCAGGTACTTCAGCAAGTAATGCGGGAGCATCAACAATAACAGTTTATGCAAGTAACACCGCAGGTTCTGGAACAACGGGAAGCGCTTCTGCGGAACCTGCTCCTGTAGCTGCTCCCTATAGATATTATTGCACCACAAGTGTGCAGTGTGGTGGTACTGGAAATTGTAGCTATAACGGAGGAAGTACTAGCAGCCAAACACAATCAGGCTCTGGCTACAATATTGCTTGTTCATATAACAACACTGAAACATACCCAGCTTGCCAATCTACTGCGGCAACCGCTACTTGTACTGGAAACCTGAGCTGTTGTAGCGCGGGATTAAAGTATCAATGTACTGACTACGACGTCAATAACTATAATAGTGTTAACTACTGGCAGTGCTACAGCATTGGGCAGTGCGCCGCTAACTCTGACCCATCTGGTGTCAGAACTAGCTGTTGTCCACCGGCGTGTTAGGATAAATATATGAAATTAAATTACGCCGATATTGACTGGAAAATGCCAGGAGTAAAAGCACAACGTGTCCCAAACGGGCTTACCTCAGATTGGCTTGTCTGTGTTATAGACGGAGAAGTTGTAAAAAGTTTAATTTTTGACTCTTTTTTCTCTGAAACGTTGTTAACTGCAACTTCTTTTAAAGAGGTTGCTACAACAGACGGGTCATTTTGCATAAAAATTACCTCAAAAGACAATAAAACTACTGAGCTAACTTGCAATGAGATGCTTTACGCGGTTTTATTGTCAGAGCCTCTTATTATTAAAATTGACCCCGCTATCCATAAACATTATCAAATACTTGGAGAGGGATGGCTATACGTTGATGGAGATTTTGTTATCCCTGGGGAGATGGATTAATGAGTAAATGGGATGAATATAAGGCTAAACTTGGTGACACACGCCCTTGGGACTTACTGAACCCAAATACAGAGTATGTTGACAAAGAGGTTTCTACTAAACGTTTGGACATCTGTAAAGCGTGTCCACAGTTAATTAAATTAACTAACCAATGTAAAGAGTGTGGCTGTTTTATGAACATAAAAACAACGTTAAAGCACGCCGCCTGTCCGTTAGAGAAATGGTAATTTAAAATGGGTCGTTACGGCATTGATTTTTACGGTACAGGGGTACGTTACGGTAACGCCGCTCTTGTGCAGTTTAGTGCTGCCCCGTTTTACACTGTACCAAAAGCATATGGGACTATTAACGTAATATGGAATACTCCAACAGGTGCTTGGACTAAGTTTAGATTAGTAAGAAATAAATACGGGTTTCCAGTAGACCCTGACGACGGCACTGTTCTTATTGAAAAAGACAACGTAAGTTTTGAAGAGTATTTTGAAGATTCTAATTTAGAACAAGGCAGAACCTACTACTATTCTATTTTTCTTCTGCCCGCAAATGTGACTGACTGGCTTAGAGCCGGAAATGCTTATGGAGTTTCAGTAAAAGACTTTAACACACTTGACAGAATGTGGAGTTACCTCCCTATTGTTTACCGTAATACAGACTTAGTCATTTCAAACCCTGCTAGCGGTACAACTATTTACGACTATACAAATAGTAGAGAAAACGAAGACCTAAGAAGTCTTTTAAGTATTTTTGCTTTTGAATACGACCTAGAAAAAACTCTTGCGACAAACCTAATGTACTCAGGAGATACAACTTACGTTGATGGTCGATACATTGCACCTATGATGCAGCAGTTTGGTTTAAAATTTGAACCTGAAATTGGACTACAGCAATCTAGAGTCCTACTAAGAAACGCCATAAAAATTTATAAAAATAAAGGGTCTTACTCTGGTCTAATAACCTATCTAAAAGCTTACACAGGTTGGGACTTTGACGTTGTGCTTGGAAAGAACTTAATGTTAGACATAAACGACTCTTCGTTTGAACAAAGCGTAGGAGCCTGGGTTTCTAGCACCGCAACATTAACTCAACAACAGTCTGGAGTAATAGCAGCTCCTGGTGGGTCTGGAACTCTTATTGCTTACAATGGAAACGCCAATTTGCCAGCTACCTTTCCTAATTTACAAGGGTACTTGTTAAAAGTAACTACAACAACTACAGGCACTATTACGTTAGATTGTGGGTATTACCCATCCCCTAAAGCAACAAACGGAATACCAGTAAAATCTGCAAACATTATTGGTGTGTCTAGAGACGGTACTTATGTAACGTATTACACAACCGGAAACAATTTTGTAAACGGAGATAAGGTAACAGTTACTGGCCTCTCCACATCAGCGTTTAACCTATCGAATGCCACAGTTTACTCATCAACTGGTTATGAGTTTAAAGTTGCAAGTACCGCTGCAGGCTCTTCTCAAGGAGTTACAGCCACACCTCCACCTGACGGTATTCCTGCATCAATTGGAGTTGCTGGTGGCAACTACACCTTTAGTATTTTTGGCGTGTCTGCTGCAACTGCAAGAACGGCTACTCTGACAATTAAATGGCACGATTTAGCTGGAAATTATTTGTCTACAAGTTCTGCTGGAACAGGGGTCTCTTTACCAGTAGCTGGTATGGCAAATGGAACAGCGGGTCAACTAACAGTAAGTGCTGTTGCTCCGGTTAACACCGCATTTGCTACTCCTTGCATAAATATTGCTAGCGCAACAAGTGGTCAAATTTTTTATTTTGACGCGGCTATGTTTGAAAACTCTAATGCAGTTACAACGTTTGAAGACTCTCGTTTGATTAAAATTACCTTTAAAGCCTCTAGAATTAATGAGCTTAAAAACCCTAACTTTACTACAAACACACAATGGGGAATAACTAACGGAACTTTGGTATTAGGGTCCTCCCTTAGCCCAGCACCTACAGCGTTGTCTGGTGAAACCTTAGTTGCAAAACCAACAGCTTCTGGAGATGTAGTTATAAACTCAGAAAACGTTACAACTGTTCTTCCAAACACAACATATACCTTTAGTGTTTACGCAAAATACTTTAACGCAACTCCTTCTGCAGCAAACGCTCTTACAGCGTCTATTTCATGGTACAACGCTGGAGGGCTAATAGGGTCAGAACAACTTGGTACTCCACTTACAACTGGAAATTTGACTAGCTTTGTTCGACCAAGTGTTACTGCTACAAGTCCCTCAAATGCAACCTATGCAATTGTCAGAATTAAGTACCCAACAACAAGTACAAGCTTGTACCTAGTCTTAGATGAAGCCTTGTTTGAGGCAAGTGCCTACGTCAACTCTTACTTTGATGGGGATACTGGGGTTACCTCTTTAACAAACCTACTTTGGGAAGGCGGGGATATTAACGCCGACGCCGCTAGAAGCCATTACTATAAAAACCGTGGGACTATTCAAGGCCGTCTAATAAGCGACCTACCTAACTATTTAACCTTAGGAAGTCAGTTCCAACTGCTATTTGCAAAACCGTAGTAGGATATAAGCATGTTTGAATTTATAATTGCCGCTTGTTTCTCTGCGTTTTTTTTGGCCGTAATTGACCAGGTAGTAGAGTTAAAGATGTTTAAAGCTTTAGCCTCTTTAATATTTTCGGCTGCGGGCCTTGCTTTATTGGGGGTGTCCGAAATAGGTCTTTTTGTTGCATTAACAATATCTTCTGCTTTTTTGTCTCTTTTTGTTACAGTTGCCGCAGACCGCCTAACTACATTTAAACCTGCAATAACGCGCCCAACTAGACCAGAGTAGAACTTCAGGTATAGTCTGCGACTCCACCGTCCTAAGGAGTCCACATGGCAGATTACACAGTATTACTGGCAGGTAGTGGCGCGACGAGCAGAGCAAATGTTGAAGCCCTGATGTCCGACCATTACTACGCAAACGGCGACCCAAAAGCCCTAGTTCTTTCCTTTACCTCAAAACCAAGTCAAGGACAGGTATGGGCTGCGCAGCAAGCTAAACAACAAAAGATTGAAGTAATTGTTTACGCAAACTCTGGTGCTTTTTTAGACAGCATCTCTCACGCAACTATGGTCGAAACCGTTAAACCTATAGATGAATCTATTAAGGCATTCAAAGAGTCAGAGGTTTTTATCCTCTGGAGTGACGAGGACCCTGATTGTGCAGACGCCCTTGCTGTCTGTAAAACCTACGGCTTGGCGTCTTACGACCTTTGCGATGGGTTGTCTAAGATAACTCCTGCCGATGAGATTAAGCGCTCCTCTACACCTGTAATGCCTGCTAGTGAGGCCTCTACGGAAAAGACACCAGTTGTAGAAGAAGAAGAAGAAGAAGAAGATTACGAAGAGCCAGAAGACGAAGAGGTTGAAGAGATTGAAGAGGAAGAAGAGTACGAGGATGCGGTAGACGACATCTACGCTGCTATTGACAGTTTTGTTAATTTAATTGTTGAACGTTTAGCTAAAAAGTTAAACGCGTTAACCGAAGACATGGAACAGAACAAGTAATTGATTCCTTTGTCGCCACTTGCTTTAGCCATACTTGTAAAGGCTAACGCTGGACTAAACATATCTGCCGAGTCCGTAATGGGTCATTGGCAAATTGGGCGACATTCCGCACTCAAGGCACTAAAAGAGTTGCGAGAGCTCGGCTACATTGAGCTGAAGACCCAGAAAATTGGGGCTAGTATTGTTAAGAAGAACTATCTGACTGTCTTAGGTTCAGACCGTCTGACAGCCGAACTATTGTTACCCCTTGTAGTGCAGAATAGCAATAACTCTGTATTTGCTAATTCGCTTATAAGTAAACCAGATACACCGACGGAGTCGGTGGA
>Ga0255117_1000613_pt1 | contig 11005 bp, 8 predicted proteins | sample Law_Atlam_RepA_8_2_FD_188583 | JGI IMG/M metagenome (GOLD analysis project Ga0255117, IMG submission 188583) | Freshwater microbial communities from St. Lawrence River, New York, United States - Law_Atlam_RepA_8h | ecosystem: Environmental > Aquatic > Freshwater > River | place: USA: New York...
TTGTTGATTTGTTGCAAGATCCTGGGACCGACGAGGTGACGCGAAAGAAGCTCTTCATTGAAGCTGGTCGGCAGCTTGAGCGGATGGACTCGCTGACGTCAAACATCCTTGAGCTTTCGCGATTTGATGCGGGGATTGCGCGACCAGTGTTTGTTGTTGCTGACATGCGCGCCAGTGTGCAGTTAGCGGTAGAGCAGGCGGCTGCAGGGGCACGCCGTGCCGGTGTCGCAGTGGATGAGCGCATGCCGACGCGTAAGGTGGTAGTTCGACACGACGCTGCGCTCGTTGGACAGGCTATTGCCAACCTCGTCGCTAATGCGCTGAAGTTCACCGCTCGAGGTGGCAGCGTCCTTGTCTCGGTGCAACTCCTCTCAACCGGAGCCGCGACAGTGACCGTCCGCGATACGGGGGTCGGCATCTCGTCGGACGAACTGCCACGCATCTTCGATCGCTTCTACCGCGGCACGGAGGGTTTGGCGGCGGCGAACCGAGCGGCCCGAGCCACCGGCTCTGGCCTCGGCCTGGCAATCGTGAAGTCAATCGTGGACATGCACGCTGGGCGTATCGTGGTCGAGAGCCTCCCGGGCGAGGGGACGAGCTTCGCCCTCACCTTCCCCGCCGACCCCGAGGCGGTGGGTGACGAGATCCCTGAGGCTGCCCTGGCCCAGACAGGTCCAGCCACCCTGGTGAGCTTCGGTCGGCGCGCTGCAGCCCTCCTCGGTGAGGTTGCGAAAACTTCACTCCGCCTTCGCCGTGTTCTACGCGCTGATCCTTCATCCTCTACGGTGAGTGAGACGCCCGCCTCATTGAGCGTGGCACCTGAGAGCACCGAAGATCCAAAGGAGACGCCACGTGGTTGAGAAAGCGAAGCGCACCCCCGCCGCCCCAAAGAGGGTGACGAAGGCCCCAGTGAAGCGGCGCTCGCCACTTCGCTTTGAGCCAGAGCCAACCACTGGACCAGCGGCGTGGATCACGCGAGAGAGTGGTCCGCTACAAGCGGCTCGTAATTCACTGCGTGCCGGAACCGGATCTCTCAGCCGTGGCGCAATCGCCGGCATGCTTGCCCTCTCGCTCCTCTTTGGCGCCGGTGGCGGTGCTGCAGCAACAATTCTCCTTCTTGATGGACTCTCTGGTGGCGACATCACGACGCAGATTCGGCAGACACTCGTCTCCGAGCAGTCGGCGATTGTTGCTGTTGCAGAACGCGTCTCGCCCGCCATCGTCACCCTCGAAGTCACAACGCCTGATGGTGATGCCGTCGGCTCCGGAGTGATTTACTCAGCTGATGGGTGGATCGTGACAAACAAGCATGTCGTCGAAGATGAAACTTCCATCGTTGTACGCCTCAAAGATGGGCGAGACTTCACCGGCACGGTCTACGGCGTTGACACGCTTACCGATCTTGCCGTTGTAAAGATTGACGCTGCTGGCTTGCCAACGGCAACCCTCGGACGCTCTGGTGGCATCAAGGTTGGCCAGACCGCGATCGCGATCGGCTCGCCACTCGGCGTGTACACCAACTCTGTCACCGCTGGCATTGTCTCGGCACTCGGCCGTGACATCACGACGGAGAGCGGATCAATCAACGGCCTAATTCAAACCGACGCGGCTATCAACCCTGGTAATTCTGGTGGCGCACTCGTTGACTCAAGCGGTGCGGTGATCGGCATTAACACTGCCATCTCTACCGAGGGCGCCGGTATTGGGTTTGCAATTCCGATTGATATCGCTCGGCCAATTCTTGAGCAGGCCCTTGCAGGTATTCCACTATCACGACCATGGATTGGCGTGCGCTACACGGCACTTGATCTGCGCACTGCAAAAGAGAACAACCTGCCGGTCAGCGCTGGTGCGTGGATCATTGCCGACGGAACAACTTCGCCGATTATTGCTGGTAGCCCAGCTGAGGCGGCGGGGCTGAAGAGTGGCGACATCATCACCGCTGTCAACGAGACGGCAATCGATGAGGCACACCCGCTGCAGGATCTGTTGGTGCAGCACTCGCCCGGCGCAACAATTACCTTGACGGTGCTTCGCGACGGCTCATCGATCACGATCACGGTGGAGTTGGGAATCCGCCCAACCGAGTAGGTTGCCGCGTTGCTCGCCTTACGGCGTGCGCACGACCTCAACACCAGCCCAATCAATCGGCGCCGCAACAGCAGCCTCTGGCTTGCGCACGCGCACACGCACCTCGTGCACCGTCGCTCCACTCGTTGCAACGACCTCCATTGCGGCGTCGGCGATGCGCTCCGCAAGGGCTTCAATGAGATCGGCATGGCCTCCAGCCCCGACTCGCTCAACGGCGACGCGCACGAGTTCGCTGTAGTCAACTGAAGCGGCGAGGGCGTCGCCGCGACCAGCGGGGGCAAGATCGGCGTCGACTTCAACGTCAACGAAGAATGGCTGCGGCTTCTGCTGCTCCTCTGGGTAGACACCATGTGCCGCGTCAAAGCGCACGTTACGTACGGTGATGCGGTCACGCTGGCTCGGGCGTGGAGGACGATCGGCACGGTTCGGGTTTAGGCCGATGGCGTCATCGGGCTGATCACCCGTCGCGCGAAGGGCAGCGTTGATGACGCGCACCGCATCACGGTTCTCTTGCACGTCATGCACGCGTATGATATCGACCCCAGCAAGGGCTCCGAGCGCGCTCGTAGCCACCGTGGCCGCAAGGCGGTCAGCTGGCGCTCCGTCGATGACGCGCCCCAACGTGGACTTGCGGCTCGTGCCAAGGAGCACGGGGTGGCCCAAATCACGCAGGGCGCCGAGGAGGCGCAGGGTGACGAGGTTCTGGGCGGGACCCTTTCCGAAGCCGAATCCAGGGTCAAGGATCAGCCGCTCCGGCGGAATACCGAGAGCGCGACCGCGCGCTGCGACTGCCGCCATCTCGTCCATGAACTCCTCGGTGAAGTTGGCGGCCTCCTCGCCAGTGGCCACCTCTTTACGGTTATGCATGACGACGATCGGCACACCACGCTCAGCGGCGAGTTGCAGCATCTCATCGCCTGCACGAGTTCCCCAGATGTCGTTCAGCATGTGCGCCCCCGCGTCGAGCGCAGCGGCGGCAACTTCGACCTTCTGGGTGTCGGCGCTGAGCGCGAGGGTTGGGAGCACGCGCCGAAGTCGTTCGATGGCAGGGATTAGCCGAGCGATCTCGTCCGCCGCTGAGATCTCTGTGTGCCCTGGTCGTGTTGATTCAGCGCCAAGGTCAAGCAGATCAGCCCCGTCGCGCACGGCGTTGCGCGCAAGCAACTCCACGCGATCGAGTAGATCTCCTGTTGACTCACTCGGCGAGATGAGACCATCGCCCGAGAAGCTGTCAGGGGTAAGGTTCGCCACCGCCATGATGTAGGTGCGGCTCCCCCACACAACGCGCAGTGGGCCGATCGTCGTAGCCGGAATTGGCGCGTACGAGTGGCTAATCGCTTCGCGGCTCGCTATGTTTTCACTCATGTGGCAGATCCTGCCACGTCATCACGGCTCCCGTCATCTGGGAGCACACCGCGGCGCATCAGTTCGCCACGAATCGCACCAACGAGGTAGAGCGATCCTGCCGCAATGATTGGCCCGTGGTGCTCTGCCGCTGCAAGAAGCGCCGCGTTCGGGTTTGCAGCGATCTGCACCTGTGCGCCGAGTTTGGCGGCGCGTACCGCCGCGGCAAGTTGCTCTGGTGCGAGGGAGCGCACATCGCCAACGGTCGTACAGATCACCTGCGCGGCGCGCAGCTCTGGCGAAGTGGCGAGGGCGGCGCTCAGCTCTGCGACCGACTTGTCGGCCATCACGGCAAGAATCAGTACGAGTGGCGCGTGGCGTGCACCGGTTGCGCTGCGTAGGTGTGGCGTGAGGTCGGCGAGTGAGGCTGCCAACGCGGCGGCACCATCTTCGTTATGTGCACCGTCAAGAAGTAGATCACGTTCGTCGCCACCACCGAGTACGCTCGGGATCAACTCCATGCGACCTGGCCAACGCGCCGCCGCGAATCCGGCGCGCAACTCTTCGTCGCTCACCGAGGCGATGCCAGCATCGCGGAGTGCGTCGAGTGTCGCAGCTGCAACCGCAGCGTTCGCTCCCTGATGTCGACCGAGCAGGCCGACGCGCACCGCGCCGCGACCTTCGAGTTCCACCTCGATGCCGTCGCGACCGAGTGAACGAGTGGCGCCAGCTCGCGCGATCGTGAAGGGTGCACCAACGCGTTGGGCGCGATGGCGAATCACATCAAGTGCACCGCCCCGTTCGCTCGCGCCGATCACGGCACGGTCTCCGCGTACGATGATCGCCGCCTTCTCTTTGGCAATCGCCTCAATCGTGTCGCCTAGGTACTGCTGATGATCTAAGCCAACATTGGTCACCACGGCAACGCCGCCATCCCACGCATGCGTTGCATCTAGCCGCCCGCCAAGGCCAACCTCAACGATCGCCGTGGTGATCTCCTCCTGGCGAAGTGCTTCGAAGATGGCGCCGACGAGGATCTCAAACTCCGTCGCTGGGCCGACGCGCTCCTCAATCTGGTCGGCGGCATCAAGGGCGCGCGCCACCGCCTGGGCGAACGGGAGTGGGGCGAGCGGCTGACCGTCGATCTGCACCCGCTCGCGGTAGCTGACTAGGTGTGGCTTCGGGGTGGTGGCGTGGCGAATCCCCGCCGCACGGAGCGCTGCTGAAACGAGAGCCACAACGCTCCCCTTCCCGTTCGTTCCGGCGACGAGCGCACCCCGAACCCCCGTCTCAGGTGAGCCGAGCGCACGAAGGAGGGCGTTCGAGCGACCCAGCCCCATACGAATGCCGAAGCGCCCGCGGGACTCCAGCGCCACCAATGCGGCTCGCCATGCATCGGGGCCGCGCCCTTCACCAACGGCAAGAACCACCTCAGCGCGAGCGCGCGCGACGCGATCGCGCATCTCGAGGATCAGCTGCGGGTCACTCGGTTGATCGGGCATCGTTGGAGCGTAGCGGTCTCGGCGCGCTGCGTGCGAGAATCGCTCTATGGGACTCTTCCGTCGATCGAGTTCGAAGCCACCGCGGCGCGGCCTCCCCGGCCGATCCGAGGGGTACACGCCCCCCTATCAGGTTGACTCCGCATCACAGCGATCCAAGTCCGCATCGCGCGGTGTTGGCGGAACCATCGCCACCGTCCTCTCCACGTTCGTCACGCTCTTCGTTATTGCTGGCGCGATCGGGCTCGCGGCGATTGCGCTCCCCTTCATCACCTCTATTGCTGGCAGCGGCTCACCTACGCCGCCGCCCGCTTCAGTTGAGCCGGGGCGGCCAACCCTTAGCGAGCCGAGTGAGCCGATCACCGCCGCGGCAACAATTACCGTTAGTGGCACCCTGCCGCAGGATCTTCTCGAGAAGAGCGACGCAATCATTCGCATCATCATCACGCGTGAAGATGGCTCGGTCATCACCGGTGCCGAGATCACCATGCCGAAGACCGCAGGCTTTGACGTCGCTAAGGTTCCCCTCTCAGCTGGTAGCAACGTAATCGAAGCGGTCGTTGTGGTGAACGGCACTGAAGGAACGCGCTCTGCCCCAATCACGGTCGTGCGCGATACAACCGCGCCAGCGCTCACAATTTCAGCACCAACTCCAGGCGAGATCATGAACGGCGACTCCGTCACTGTGACAGGGAAGACTGATAAAGATATTGACATTCAGGTGCGCAACGAGACGACGGGAACAATTGAGAGCGGGCGATCCACAACCAAGGGTGCGTTCTCGATTGGCATCACGCTTCGCGATGGCACGAATGTGTTGACGATCACTGCGACAGATGGCGCTGGGAACCAAACATCAAAGAGCGTTGAGATCTCTACGAGCGCATCGGTCGGCCAAATCTCAATCATCCTCAATCCAGGAACGATCATCCTGAGCAAGAAGCCGATCGCATTCCGCGTCACCGCAACGGCAACCGATTCAATCGGCGCCCCCGCCGCGAACGTGCGGGTGTGTATGTACGTCACGGCTGATGGTGCGACACCAAGTGCACCGGTATGCGTCACCTCTGACGTCAATGGCCGAGCCGCGTGGGATTACAACTTTCCAGACAACTTCAACACGGAGGGGCGTGGCCTTGTCACCGTGACCTATGAGCTCAGCGTTGGTGACCCAATCTCTGGCACGCAGGGTTTCCGTGTCTACCTGGTGAAGCCTTGAGTGCGGCGCCAGCACTCACCTGGCGTTGCCCAACATGCAGCGCAATTCAAGAGGAGTCTGGCCAGTGCTGGGTGTGTAAGACGCCAACCGCCTCATGTGGAAGCTGTCGACACATGCGGCGTTCCGTCATTGGCAAGGTCTCGTATTGCGGCATTGATAAGAAGCGTCGCCTCGTCGCCGAGAGTGACGTGAAAGAGTGCTGGACGGCGCCAGTGCCACTGCAGGCTGCGGCGCAGCTCGAGCGCGGTGTGGATGGAACGCTCCCTGAACGCCCACGGCTTAGCTGGGCGAGTGGCGGACTCTGGGAGGGGCTAGAGGCCTAGTCCGCTACGGGGAACAGCCGGCGAGCGACGTCCCAGCCGGCACACTCGACACGATCGTAATCTCGCTCCCAAGTTCGACGGACACTCCCGCAAACGGCGAGAAGCTGTCAATGCGATCCGTTGGATCCAGTAGCGCTGATGGCGCGTCTAGCGAGAGGCCGAGTACCGACAGGAGCGCTGTCGCATCTGCAATGGTCGAACAGCGAAGATCTGGCACCTGCGGCAAGTCCGCACCGCTTGCACTTGGTGACGGGCTCGGCGAAGGCTCGGGCCCCAGCGAGACCACAAGATCAATCGCCGTACCGCTCGCAACCTGCACGCCAGGGCGTGGGTTCTGTTGGATCAGCTCACCAGCAGGAACGGTGTCTGAGTATTCAGAGAAGGTCGCGCCGCGCACAAGCTTTGCCGTCGCCAGCGCAGCGATCCCATCCGCCTCACTCAGGCCGCGAATATCAGGGACTACCACGAACCCGCTCCCAGCCACAACGCGAACCTCAATGACGGTGTTGAGTGGTACGAGCGTTTCGCTCCCAGGTGACTGCGACAGGATCGTATCGACCGGCTGGTCAGACGAGCTCACCCGCTCAACGACCTGTACGCGTAGGCCAAGGCCCTCAGCAATGGGGATCGCCTCAGCCAGCGTCAGCGTGGTGAGGCTTGGCACCTTCACGTTGTTATCTGGGCCCGTCCCTGCGGTAAAGAGGCGAAGCGCCAAAATCACACCGCCGACGAGCAGGAGTGCCGTGAGGGCGACCCCGCCGATCGCCAGGAGCATGGTGCGCATCGACATCGTGTCGTCGGTATCAGGGGGCTCATCGCCGCCGACGTCGTTCGGGTCTCGAAGCATCTCTGGCTCACCTGGCCCGGCCTCGGCTGCAACTCGAGCAACGCGTGTTCCCGCAAGCGCACGCGGTGCGCCGGCGGCTGGCCCAACCGCGCGAGATGGGACGGCGGTGCGATTCGCCTGCACCACGTAGGTCTCAAGCGCATCTGCGGCAGCAGTTGCATTCACATATCGTTCGTTCGGCTTCGGTGCCAGTAGTCGCATCGTGATCAGGTCTAGCTCTGGGGAGATGTCGGGTCGCAGCTCGCGTGGCGATGGGGCGGGCGCCTGGCTGCGGCGCTCCTTCAGCTCTGCACCGCTCAGGCGATCAAACGGACGATGTCCCGTGAGTAGTTCAAACAGCACCACGCCGAGACCGAAGAGGTCTGACGCTGCAGATTGCGGACTCCCAGCCAACACCTCTGGCGCAAGGTATCCAACCGAACCCTCTGGGCGCTGGCCGCTGCGTGCCGCAGCCTCACTCCCGTCGACCTCATGCATTGCCTGCGCGATGCCAAAGTCGGCGATCTGTGCGCGACCTTCGCGGTTGATCAGAATGTTGCGCGACGAAACGTCGCGATGAATGATGCCGCGCACATGTGCTGCGGCGAGCCCACGAGCAACTTGCGCAGCAACTGCCGCAGCGCGGCGTGGCACAAGTGGTCCAACGCGGCGCAACATCGAGGCGAGGTCCTCACCGTCAACAAATTCCATGATAATCGCTGGTGATTCACCTTCTGGTGCAACATCAAACACAGCGGCAACGTTTGGATGCGCGACGATGGCGGCGGCGCGACCCTCGGCACGGAAGCGGTCAGCAGCTGCAGCAGATGTTGCGAGCGGTGCGCGGAGCACCTTGACGGCCACGTCGCGGCCGAGCGCCTCATCGGTTGCGCGGAAGACGAGCGCCGCCGCCCCTTCGCCAATCAGCTCCTGCAGCCGATATCGGCCGGCAACGATGTCGCCAGGCTTCAGCGTTCGCTCGTCACGATCCGAAGGCGTCACGTCAGGCGCTCGTTCTCAGCGGTGATTGCACCACGCACGATTGGCCCATAGACCGGGTGATCGAGCGCGACATGAAGGTTTGCGCGCAGCCAACCCTCTGGTGAGCCAACGTCGTAGCGCGTTCCAGAGAAGTGGCGCGCGACGACGGGCTGCTCCTGTGCCAGGGTGTGAATGGCGTCGGTTAGTTGGATCTCACCGTTTAGGCCGTGTGGCGTCTGCTCAAGGCGCTCAAAGATCTTCGGGCCAAGGATGTAGCGCCCAACAACGGCGAGGTCCGACGGCGCATGTGCTGCGTCGGGCTTCTCGACAACGCCGCGCAGCGGAATCGTTCGACCCTGGTCGCTCGTTGGCAGCGTGGTGTCGGGATCAACGATGCCGTAGCGATGCGTCTCTGATGGCGCAACGCGCATCACGCCGAGCACCGATGCTTGTGTGGCGACATACGCCGCCATAAGTTCGGCGAGCGCCGGCGTCGTACCGAAGATGAGGTCGTCGGGGAGCATCACGGCAAATGGCTCATGACCAACGGCGTCTCGTGCCATGAGCACAGCGTGGCCGAGTCCGAGCTGCTCTTTCTGACGAATCGTCACAAGGTGCACCATGTCGGCAACCGCTCGCACGGCACGTAAATGCTCGATGTCGCCGCGCTGCTCAAGGATCGCCTCCAGGTCGGCCGAAATGTCGAAGTGATCCTCGATCGCGCGCTTGTGTTCGCTGGTGACGAGGATGACCCGCTCAATCCCAGAGGCAACCGCCTCTTCAATGGCGTACTGAATGGCGGGGCGATCAACGATCGGCAGCAGCTCCTTCGGGACAGCCTTCGTCGCAGGAAGGAAGCGGGTGCCCCATCCGGCAACGGGGAGAACTGCGGTGCGGATCTTCATAGGGGCCTCCGTGCGGTGCTGGTGCTCAGGATACCAGTCACCCCTCGCGGCGAACCCACCTAAGCAGCGCTCTCACGGGCCGACCAAGGAGCGGGAGGCGCACCTCGCTCGTCGCCTCCACGCTCGCCAAGAACCCGCAGAGCAGGAGAAGCGCCCCGATCAGCTTCCCCACCTGGTAGCCCTCGGTGGAGCCGGCTCGATTCAGCGTATCGGTGAGGCTTGGCACGAAGGCGCCAAGGGCGATGAGTGCCGTCGCCGGCACACGGCGATTGAGGGTGCCTGCGCGCCAGGCGCGCCAAGCATCGGGAATACTGCGCACAAAATTCACGGTAAGTGCCACAGGGGCGATCGCCAGATTGAAGAGCAGCTCATCACCACGCTGATCTGGATCGCTCGAATACGGGAGCACGCGACGCTTTGGCATAAAGACGTAGATCGAGAAGAGCGCACCAGTCAGGAGTGCAAGTCCACCGCTCACATTCAAGATCGGTGTCAACAGGCGAAGTTCTGGCGGGAGCAGGAGTGCAATCGGCGCGCCGGTCGCTGGATCTGTCGCCCACCCAGGAGCGGGAAGCTCGGCGATTACCACGAGTGGTACCGCAATGGCACTCAACACCGCGGTCAGCGTGATTGCAAAGCGTGCCCACCGCGCATCACCCATGTACGAGAGCCAGCTAATCGCAATCGCGGCGCCCCATGCAGTGAGCGCGTAGACCAACGCGGTTGGCCCTGCCGACGGATCTTCCAGTCGACGTGCGACCAGAATCGTAAAGAGACCAGAGAGGGCGAGGCAGAGCGCATACCAGTATCCGAAACGCGTCTTCGCCAGCAGCAGAATAGTGCCAGCGCCAAGCCAGCCTGCAGTCCAGACCGCGCCGAAGAGATACCAGATGCGGTAGATCGGTTCACTCCAGCCGATTGCGGCAGCGAGCGCCTCGGCACCGGCCGCGATAGAGAAGGCGAGTGCACCAACACCCCACGCCAACTGATACGCGCCGCGACGCGTTCGATACTGATCAAAGAGCAGCGCTGCAAAAAGTAGTGCGAAGAGTGCGGTGAGCGCTGGGGCGAGCGTTGTCACGCTGCTTCCGGCCTACGCCGGCAGAAACTCGTGAGCATCGTGATGCAGCCCGTCGCAGAGTCCGAACTCAGCGCCGGCGCCCTGTGGCAGCCGAATCGGTCGCATGATCTCGCGCACACCGCTGCGGCTGCAGCGGAGCCAGCCGCGCGCCACCATCCAACGTGGTGGGCAGGCGGGGTCGGTGCAGAACTGGAATGGCCCAGGATTGATGGGTGAGGGCTCGCCGAACGAGGGGGCAACCTCGGTTGCGGTGGTGTCGAGCACGCTGATGCGGAACGGGGTGCCCTCAATCTGTGCAGAGCAACCGTCGCAGCGCGCGGCACTATTCTCGGCGATGATTGTGGGGATGCGGATGCCGTTCACTTCCATAGTGCCTCTGATCGTACCCGAGCCTGCCGCGCCTTGGCGCCGCGCCCTTCCCATCACCCTCGTCGTCGCACTGCTTGCCGCTGGGTGCGGGCCAGCGGGCGACCCGACCGACCCGGCCGCAGAGGTCAGGGGTGACGACAAACTCCAGGAGCTCTTGATTCGCCACGACTCTCGTGACCCCGCCTATCGACTCACAGGCGGTGCGGTTGAGGTCGGCGCCACCGTCGTGCTGCAGGTCCGCACCGGGAGTGACGATGCCGTCACCGTTGCGCTCTCCGTAGCCACACCGTTTGGCGGCTCTGCAACGAAGAGCCCTGCGGCCCGTGTCGCACGAGGCGTTCCGTGTGCCGAGGTCAACGAGTCCAAC
>Ga0255117_1000625_pt1 | contig 10865 bp, 10 predicted proteins | sample Law_Atlam_RepA_8_2_FD_188583 | JGI IMG/M metagenome (GOLD analysis project Ga0255117, IMG submission 188583) | Freshwater microbial communities from St. Lawrence River, New York, United States - Law_Atlam_RepA_8h | ecosystem: Environmental > Aquatic > Freshwater > River | place: USA: New York...
AGATCAGCCTGACCGGCTACAGAATCTGCGTATTCGGCATCCAACATCGATTGGAACGAGTCGTCTTTTTTGCTGTCAAATAGGCCGTCAGCCAATTGGGTCTGATGGCCTTGCGCCAAGATCATCCGAACGAACATCGATTCAAACGCTTCGGCGGCCTGACGCAACTCCTCTGGGCCAGCGTTCTTGGCCGAGATCGCAGGTCGACCAAAGGCACTGTCGGTGCCAAGAGAAGCCTGGGGAAGGGGGGGCATCTTGTCCATTGGGCTCAGATCACGATGAGTTCAGCGTGCAAGGCACCTGCTTCGTGCAGAGCGTCCAAGATTGCCACAAGATCAGACGCCGAGGCACCAACCGCGTTGATCGCATCCACCAAAGAGGACAGAGAAACGCCCGCATCAAACACAAAGGCACGCGCTGTCTCTTCGTCGACGGCAATCTCGCTGTCTGGTGTCACCGTGGGGGCAGCCGGGGTGATGACGGTTTGATTGTCGTTCATCGCCACGTTGGAATTGGGTGTCACGCTTGGGTCTTCGTTGACCTTCACGGTCAACGACCCATGCGTCACCGCGGCAGGTGTCACACGCACATTGCCGCCAATGACAATGGTGCCGGTGCGCGAGTTAACGATGACGGTCGCGGGAGGTTCAGCCTGTATGACATCGATGTTCTCGAGCAAGGACACAAATGACACACGCTGTGCAGGATCTTGCGGTGCGCGCACCCTAACCGAGCTTGAGTCCAATGGCACTGCAACGCCTGCGCCAAAGAGTTCGTTGATGGCCTCTGCCATGTTGTGAGATGCGGTGAAGTCGCCGCGGTTCAAGTTCAGGATCAAATGGTCTGCTTCCAGAAGGCTGGTCTCGACCATCCTTTCGACCGTCGCTCCGCCCAAGACGCGGCCAGTCGTCGGAATATTGACAACCAAGGATGACTGATCGCCACCCTCGACCCCCAGGCCACCGACCACAAGGTTTCCCTGCGCAATCGCATAGGTTTCGCCATCTGCACCAAGGAGCGGGGTCATCAGCAAAGTGCCGCCGCGTAGCGACTTTGCACCCCCGAGAGTGGATACTGTGACATCCATTTTTTGTCCAGGCTTGATAAACGGTGGTAGTTCTGACGTTACCATCACGGCAGCCACATTCTTCCCATTCAAGCCAGCCGCGTCTGTCACAATCCCAAACCGAGACACCATCGCTTGCATGGACTGCAAAGTAAGCCCGTTGCCACCATCGCCGGTTCCCGCCAAACCCACAACAATCCCGTAACCGACCAATTGGTTTCCACGCACACCCGCGATCGAAGCAACGTCCTTTATCCGCTCTGCCATAGAAGCGCTTGGAACCAGAAGAACCAAGGCAGTGAAGGCGAGACGCAGGCAACGTTTCATGATTTAGTCCTTTAGAACGGGTTGACAGCAGTCAAAGTTCTGCCAAGCCAACCTTGTTTTCCGGTGTCCGCCAACTCGCCCGCACCGATATATTTGATGTCGGCGTTTGCAATGCGATCTGACTGAACGACGTTGTCTGACGAAATATCCTCAGGCCGCACGATACCTTGGACGCGAATATACTCATCGCCGTTGTTCAGTGTTAGGCGCTTTTGACCAAGGATTTCAAGATTGCCACCCGGCAAAACACGCACCACGTGAACAGAAACTTGGCCCGTTAGGGAATTAGATTGCGCCGCCGACCCTGATCCCGTGAAACTCTGATCGCCGCCTGTTTCAAGGCCACCGCTTGCCCCTGAGGCCAACAACGGCAGTGTCAAGTTTGTGCTGCTGGTCTTTTCTGAAGCAGCGTTTTGTGATTTTGTTGCGGAGAAGCTCTCTGTGAATGCAACAGTCAAGATGTCCCCGACACGTGCGGCACGTCTATCCGTTGCAAAAAGGCCAACCTGCGCGCTTGAGTAAATCGCTCCACTCGGCATTGCCGAGGGATCAATCTCCTCTGGCATGTCATAGACCGGTGCATAATCTTCACTTGCCCGCTCTTCAACCACCTCGGAACAGGCCGTGAGTGCTAAGAAGAGTAACCCAAGTTTGAAATTAGATGGTGTCATCAAGTTATCTCCGATCAAAGATTGTTCGACACGTAGCGCATCATCTCATCAACTGCGGTGATCGATTTCGAGCTCACTTCATATGCGCGCTGGGTTTCGATCATGTCGACAAGTTGCTGAACGACATTGACGTTCGACCCCTCAAGGAAGCCCTGCGTAACCTTCCCAAAGCCACCTTCAAACGGGTTACCTTCAATCGGGCCACCCGAAGCAGGCGTCTCCACTGCGAAGCTCTCACCAATGGGCTGGAGGCCGCGTGGATTGATGAAATCTACAAGTGTCAGCTGTCCAACTTCTTGTGGCTCGGCCTGCCCACCGACCAGTACGGACACGACGCCGTTTGCACCAACGTTGATCTCGGTTGCTCCCTCGGGAATTTGAATTTCTGGCTGAACAACATAACCTGAAGCTGTGGTCAAAGTACCTTCAGCATCCCGGGAGAATGAACCATTCCGCGTGTAACCCATGCGCCCATCAGGCAATAGAACCTGAAAGAAACCCTGGCCATCAATCGCCAAGTCCATCGAATTCTCGGTGGCGACCAAATTGCCCTGGGTGTAAAGCTTATCTGTCGAGACCAGCCGAACCCCAGTGCCGATGGTTGCAGACGAAGTCAGCATTGTTCCGTCACCAGTCTGAGCCCCACCAGAGCGTAAAACCTGATAAAGTAGGGTCTCAAAGTTGGCGCGATCACGCTTGAACCCGTTTGTGTTTACGTTTGCCAAATTGTTGGCGATGACCTGCATCTTGATTTGCTGAGCGTTAAGACCGGTGGTCGCAACATGCATAGCGCTTGAAGACATGGCTCAAGTCCTTTTGAAACTGATATGCTATCTCTTGCAAACACCGTGCCACAGTCGTATAAAAATTTTATTCATTGGGGAGACGCAAAAGTTGTGTGCCGCCTTCATCCAATTCTTTTGCAGCCGAAATGAGCTTCATATTGGTTTCAAACTGCCTTTGCATCTCCATTGAGAAAACAAGCTCTTCCACAGGATTGACGTTCGAAGATTCAAGCGCATTCTGCATGAGCTTGCCTGATTGATCCGCGGTGATCTCTGTACCATCCAAATACCGAATATGCCCGTCTAAACCTTTTCTCATCTCCGTGACCGGAGCAGTTGTTCCCACGAACCCGAAAGAAACAAATTGCCCGACTTCAGCCTCAAGAGGGTTTACCATGATCTCACCAATCTGGGTAAACATTATTTCTCGAAATGCTGGCAAATCAATTGGTTGCAAACTGCTGGACATTATGACACTCCCCGCTCCATCGATCAACTGACCTGAAGAATTGGTCTTGAAGTCACCGCGTCGGGAAAGTGCCAAGTTCCCGGCGCCAGTGTCCACAATGAAGTATGAGCCATTGACTAGGGCGATATCCGTCGCAAGATCGGATGGAGCGATAGCGCCTGGTTCCTCGGAGAACTGATTAGCCCCCATTTCTAATGCGAAAGCACGCGGGCTCAACTGGTCGCCGTCCAGCATATAACCGCTACCGCCCTCATTTAGTAACTCGCGACGGTATCCCGGAACCGTCATGTTGGCTAAGTTCTGGGACGTTGTGAACCGAATGTCGTATAGGTTCCGGATCGAGCCTAGTGCAGTGTGGATCATTCGATCCATTTCAAAAACTCCCCTTCAATAGTATTACATTCGGATATTGATGATAGTCTGTGTCAAGGTTGTTGTCGTCTCGATCGCCTTTGCGGCTGCTTGGAAGTTGCGCTGCGCGGTAATCAGGTTCACCAACTCTTCTGTAATGTCCACATTTGATCGCTCTAACGAACCCGATTGAATACTGCCGAAGCCTTCAGAACCGGCCTCACCCACCTGGGGCGAACCGGATACCGCTGTCTCAACATAGGTGGCATTTCCAACCTGTTTTAGTCCGTTTTGGTTGTTGAAGGTAGCGATGACCATCTTGCCAAGTGGATTATTTTGCCCATTCGTATAGTTCGCTCTGATTGTTCCCGAGCTGTCAATCTCCAAGCCGTCGAGACGGCCAGATGTAAAACCGTCCTGTTCCACTGAAAGAACTGAAAACGGTTGTGCGAACTGTGTAGATGAAGAAAAATCTATAGCGAGCGAGATAGAGAAGCCTTCCCCTTGCTGCTCGTAGCTAACCTTGTTTTTTGGACTGACAAGTTTACCAGTCTTGTCGAAGGTTAACTCGCCCTCATCAATATAGAGTGGAAAGTAACCTGAAACCATGTTTTCGGGAGGACTGGTGACGACATTGCCGTCAGGGTCGACATAAAGTGCCAAGCCATCCGAGTTCGTCGCTTGAACCAGATTGTAGATCTTTGGGACCGAACCAACACCCAGGGGCACATCGTCTAGCCCAAGACGCACTGTGGCTTTTACTTTGATCGTTGAAGAATCGCCAGTCGTCCCAGTCTTGAAAGTAAAGTTATTGGTTGCGGCTGAATAGCGTACTGTAACCCCTCCCACACCTTCCCCAGTTAAAGGGTCTGAGATCTGGTTAATTCTCTCTTCAAGTGTGGACGCGAGCGTGGTGCCAACATAATTTCCAGGTGGGACCTCAATGATGCCCGAAATCCCGTTGACTGAAACGTTGAAAATGTTTTCACCACCAATTGCACTCAGTCGGAAGACGTTGGTCAGATCACCTTGTGCAGCCCGGCCAGTCGCAACTGCCGCTTGGGCGGCCAAACCTCTTCCCGCGCTGAACAGGAAGCCCTCTTTGGTTGCACCAAACCCGAGAACAGCGTTGTCACCGCCGCCAATAATCCTGTTATCAAGATTGATAGGGTCACTCGTGTCGACTGTGCCATCGTCGTTGAGTGTTCGACGCCCAACCTGAATATTTGATGCCCGCTGGGAGGCATCGACACCGATCGCACCATTTTCGTCGATGTTCTCACCCGTTGTTCCGGAATAGATGGTGAACGATTTAGTATCTGATTGATATTCAACCTTGATACCATAGCGTTTATCGTTCAACTGGACTTCTTCGCCATCGGCAACAAAGCTTTCTGCCGACAGGATTTCTCCACCGCGAATGAGAACCTGTGTCGCATTATTGCTGTTTGGGATGCCAAGATTGTTGGTGTCTTGGGCGTCCTCGGATCCGTAAACTGTGAACGAGTTAAAGTTTGATCCCGTGCCTGTTCCTAATACCGTCCGGTCAACAGTAAACTGCAGCCTCTGGTTGACCTCGTCATAAGAAACCTTGATCGCAGGATTTTTTTCATCCACCCAATTCAGGACATTGGCATTTTCGACGTTTTGTGTTGAAGTGTTCGCTTTAGCTTGGCTGAATACATCGCCAAACGACCATAGCGACGGCGAAGTAACGTTGGTGTTGATAACTGGGCCGGTCGTATCTTTCAGAGCAAACGTAATTGTAGTTCCATTATCGGTCGCAGTTGTTGTGTCGCCACCATCACCGATTGCAGCTTTAATGGCTGTAAGCGCATCTGCCATCGACGTTCCGCCATCGGCGTTCAGATTAGTCAGTTCAACCAGAGTGCCATTGAGACGGAAGCTGTGGTTTTTGCCTTCTTCAAGCGTCAGCACGTCATCAACGTATGCGTCATAGCGAAGTGCAGTCAGTCCAAGGCTATTCACTGCGGCAAGCTGCGAATTAGTCAGCTTCTTCTCATCAATGAGGAAGGCATTTACATAGGATGCATCAGACGTTGATCGTTGTGCGTCAGTGCCGGCCTCACGAAGGACGATCTTGGAACTGTTGAAGGTTTTGAAAACACCTTCTGCGCCGCTTTGGGCGCCCTCAAAGAAAGCCTCCACGTCTGACGATGGATTGAACAACAGAGTTATCTCTTCGCTAATGCTAAAACTGCTGTCTGACAAAGTCAGGCCAGAGGCATCAATCTGGATTTTTGTGTACTCTATGCCATCAGAGCCCGAGAATGTCGAACCTGCTGCGTCGATCAAGCGAAGTGTTCTGCCGTTAAGTAAAGACTGAAACTGGGTATTGGTAGTACTCCCTTGAAGCTGGATCGTAGCCGATTCTGCATCATACTTGTCCTTACGCACATACAGTGAAATTGTATTCTGAGTTGGATCATATTCAAACTTGCTTACACCCGTAGGGGCTTCAAGCGTGATACTTTCGTCAAAAACTGCAAGAGATGGCTTATTGCCGAATTGCGAGAACGCCAAATACTTTGCTTCTGATGGAACAGTTTTGTTATTAATATCGTGAATGACACCTTGATTTCCTGTGTTGTGGTCGAGCACTATGACCACAGGGTCTAATGGCAGCGTTTCAATTTTTTCGCCCAAAACCCTTGTGAACATTTTGCCTTGTAATCCCAGGGTCGCCGCTCCGTTATTGCCTGCTGGATCAATGTACTCATTTAATGTCGTATTAATGCGACTTTGGACATGTGCCAAAAATTCATCTTTGGTAAAATCAGGTGATGCGCCATCAATTACGATGCCCGAAAGTTCCGAGGCCGGCGTATCTACAAGCAAGTTAACCGTAATTTTATTTTCAGCGAGAGAGACGGCGCTACCATCAGTGCCTAGCTTGAAGAGATCAATCGTGAGCTCATCATCGACATTCTGAACAATCTGGAACTTTTTGTCGTCGCCGTAGGCGTCATTGATAGCCCTTTCGACTTCTTCTGCAAGCTGGGTTGCGTTGTACTTCCCGGGTCTCAAATCGATTGAAACGGGAGCGTCGCTGTCGTCCACGTTTACGAGCAAGAAATCTTTGCCCCAGAAGATCCCAGAATTTGAACTGCCACCTTCTTCTGTTGCTGCAAACATGACTGGATCCGTTACGATCTCGACAAGTTTGTCACCTTCTTCGCCAAAATCAAAGCCAGCTTGTTCACCCTGAATGAACGCCGGTTGAGAGTTCACCTTTGTCTGCAGCTTATCAAGTTTATAAAGAGGCGATCCTTTTCCTTCCAAGAAGTAGTTGTCATCAGGCACTTCAGTCGCCTGATTACCAAAGCGATCTACAAATATCTGCTTACCGTTGTCGCTCACAGCAGCGACGAGGTTCGGAGCAATAACAGTGTCACCGATTACAAGCCGGGTGTCGTATTTGTTGGTAGGATCGGTAGCAGAAGCATTCTGCGTCTTGATGAAATAAATGGTTGCGATGGTGGGATTTCCAAGGTCATCAAAGATGGTGATGGAAGTTGAGTTTGTGTAGCTCTCGTGGTCATTTGGATCAAATTCGTAACCATTTGCGAATTTCGGAAGGTCTGTGACTATCGGAGCATCAGCCGGGACGTTGACGCCGAGCTGAATATTCGAAGTAGCGTTCGGATCACCTGAAGTAACTGGGAGTTTTAGTGGCACTGCACTGTCAAGATCCTTAGCTGTAACGGATCCGTCCGTATTAACAGGATACGTCAGCAAGTACTGGCCCGAACTATCAACAACATATCGGTCGTTATCGACATTGAACGACCCGTTGCGAGTATACACGGTCTGAGACGAAGTGAGTGACGGTTTCAACGCGAAGAAGCCCTGACCGGAGATCGCGAGGTCAAGAGCGTTCAGGGATGACGCGATGTTGCCTTGTGTGAACTGTTGCTTGATACCTTTAAGGATCGCGCCGGAGCCAATTGACGAGGATGAGTTCTGCAAAGGTGATGTCGCGAAGATGTCCCCAAATTCGGCACGGCTTCGTTTGAAACCAGTCGTCCCAACGTTTGCGATGTTGTTGGACGTGGCCGAGATATCGGATTGCGCGCCGTTAAGTCCGGTCAGTGCTGTGTAGAATGACATGAGTTTTGCCTTTCAGTCTAGGGATCAGCGGAATTTGGTGATGTTGCTAGTGGGGATCTCGCCGTAATCTTGAACGTCGAGCATGATGTCATTGGTTCTGTCTGCAACAGCTGAGGTCGCCAGAACCTTCGCAAAAACAGAGGGTTGCAAGACTTGCTGTCCACCGCCTGTGTTGGCCGTCACTTCCAGTTGAATGGGGTTGCCTTTAGCGAGAACTTCGGGCGGAATTGCAGACCAACTGAACCCAACAAGGCCGGATGGCTGGCTCCCAAGATCGACTTCGTGCAGCAATTCGCCAGTCACTTTGTCAGAGAAAGATATGCGTGTTGTGCTCGAGGCTGCGGGTAGATCGATCACACCATGGATCTCACCTTTGTCATCCGGACGTGCCGTTGTGCCGGGCACCAGTACTGAATGACCAAGAAGATTAGACGCCGTAGCAACTCGCATCTTCTTCATTTCATCTGCGAGCGCTGTAATTCCGGTAGATATCTCGCGGATCCCGGTCACACTTGAGAACTGTGCCATTTGCGCGATAAAATCGCCATTTTCCATCGGGGCAAATGGATCCTGGTTCTGAAGCTGCGCGGTCATCAACTTCAGAAACTCGTCCTGACCGAGGTTTCCGTTTCCAAGCTTTGCGTTCGGCTTTGTGCCCGATGTGGTAGAGATGCCCAGTTTGTCGAACAGTGCCTGTTGCGCTGCGTTGTTGGAGTCAATTGTCGCCATAGTAGTGGATCCTTTTCGGATTAGCGGCCCATGCTGATCGTGCGCATCATGAGCGTACGTAGCGTTGATAGGACTTCGAGATTGTTTTGATAATGGCGGGACGCTTCGAGCATCTCGACCATCTCTTCATCGGTATCTACCGCGGCGCGATAGATGTAACCTTGTTCATCAGCTTTTGGATGGTCAGGCGCGAATGTTTTGCCCGGTTCGCGATCGAGCGCGACAATGTCTTCAATTCCAACTGTGGCGAGGCCTGACTTATTAACCTTTTCTGAGAACTGTGCTGCAAACACGGGACGGAGGGCTTTGTAGGCCTCTTCCCGAGATGAAGCGACAGTGTTCGCGTTCGCAAGGTTTGAAGCGATGGTGTTTAGACGCGTCATCTGCGCCGACATTGCCCGGGATGCTACGTCAAAGACCGAATTAACCTTGTCCAATTTTACTCTCCCTTGATGGCGGATTCTAGGCCGCTGATCCGACGGTTCAGAAAGCCAAGAGAAGTTTGGTACCGAATAACGTTCTCTGAGAACTGCACCTGCTCGACAGCCAGCTCTACAGTATTGCCATCCAGCGAAGGCTCGGTCGGAACACGAAATTTAAGATCAGTTGCGTCAGGCCCGCCGGCCTGTGGAATGTGACGCGCATTAGTCGTACGAAGTGGATCACCGCTAACCATTCGTTTGTCCAACTCTTGCGCGAAGTTGAAGTCGCGAGCTTTAAAATGTGGTGTTGCCGCGTTTGCGATGTTCGACGCCAGAATCTCATTTCGCTTATTGCGCAGCCCGAGGGCTTGCGCATGAACGTTCAAAGAGGTGGAGATGCTGTCCATGTTTGTCTTCTATCGGATTGCGCTTGCTGGTGTTCTACGGTCGAGTTGGATCGGAATTTGCAAGCGCAGTGCCAACTTGATGAGAAGGAGAAAAAAAAGATGTTGCCCACTTCCAAGGGTCGCGAAACCTTGCAACGCGGAACCAGATCACCGGCTGATCCAAAGCTTAGCCCTAAATTGGAGCGCGCGCGCGAAAAGACATTGTTTGCGTTAGGGCGACTGTCCCTTTCAGATGCGCTAGTGCAACTGCAGACAGTTTTTGAAAGCCAGAAAACGGAAGAGGGCCGGCTTGCAAATTTGTCTGCTCAAACATGGATTCTGCGCCGGCGCCTTGAAGACTTGCAGCAGGGGCAGCCAGGCCATGACTTACAAAGTTATCTGCAGGCGAAGTCTGAAGCGTCCCAGAAGCTTAAGCTGCTGGGCTTAAAGTCAGTGCAGCCGGTCACAGATCCAAGCGCGCCAGCTAAAGATAACTTTGTCGCTGTTGAGGCGCTCGATGTGGAGCAAAAGTCATGGCAAAGGGTGCGAATTGTGGCCGAGGCCGAAGTCAATGGGATGGTATTTTTTGAAGGTTCGATGATTGCTGTAAAAGTGGAAGACGCGGGGCGGTTGGTGGCTGCGGGCAAGGCAGAGATTGTTGCTGAACCAACCACACATGAACCCCCCCTACCCATTTCTGCAGCTGGCGCCAAGAAGCCGCGCAGCGAACAAAAACCTGGCGGCACTGCAAATGACAAGAAGGCGCGCCCTAAGAAGTAACCTTGTACCTTCCGATCCTGCCAAGAAGATCAATGAAGCGCTGTTCCGATAATCTCCTAGTTATGGCTCAGTTCAACTGACTGATCTGCTCCCCGAAAATCGGACAGTGACGTAAGCTACGATCTGACGTCTGCTGGTCTCCAAGATCGAGGAGATCAGAACATGAAGAAACGCAAGAACCATGACGCGGGGTTCAAAGCCCGCGTGGCGCTGGAAGCCGTGAAGGGCGAGCGCACGGTGTCGGAGCTGGCCGCCGAATACGGCGTGCATCCGACGATGATCCATCAATGGAAGAGGGCTCTTCTGGATGGCGCGGCTGACATCTTTGAGCGAGGCGGTAAGAGAGCGCCCGAGATCGACGAAGACACGGTGCGGTCGCTGCATGCCAAGATCGGGGAGCTGGCTGTGGCCAACGATTTTTTGTCCAGAAAGCTCAAGCCTTGGACCGGCAGGTGAGGCGCGAGATGATTGATAAAAATCATCCAAGCCTGTCGGTCGGGGCGCAATGCCGCCTGCTGTCGATCTCGCGCTCGTCGTTTTACTACGAGCTGATGGGCGAGACGGCGATGAACCTTGACCTCATGGTGGTGATCGACAAGCAGTTCCTTGAGACGCCGTTTTATGGGGTCCAACAGATGACATGGCACCTGCGGAACGATGGGCATGTCGTGAACTACAAGCGCATTCGTCGACTGATGCGGCTTATGCGCTTGATGCCGATCTATCAGAAGCCCGATACCAGCAGGCC
>Ga0255117_1000631_pt1 | contig 10796 bp, 8 predicted proteins | sample Law_Atlam_RepA_8_2_FD_188583 | JGI IMG/M metagenome (GOLD analysis project Ga0255117, IMG submission 188583) | Freshwater microbial communities from St. Lawrence River, New York, United States - Law_Atlam_RepA_8h | ecosystem: Environmental > Aquatic > Freshwater > River | place: USA: New York...
GTTTGAGCGTGAAGCACCCACACTGTCTGAAACACAGCGCAACACACGTCAAAAGCAACTCATGGACCAAGACCGTGAGTTTCAACGCAAGCGCCGTGAATTTCAAGAAGACCTGAATACGCGCAAAAATGAAGAACAACAAGTGGTCATTGAACGTGCAAACCGTGCAGTGAAAGTGGTGGCTGAAGCTGAAAAGTACGACGTTATTTTCCAAGAAGCCGTCTACATCAATCCCAAGCACGATATCACCGACAAAGTCATCAAGTCTCTCAACGCCACGGCTGGCAAATAAGCGCCCGCACCGAGAGAAATGGACTCGTGCTGTGCTGCTGCTTGGCGACATCGTTAAGGCTTTAGGCGGCAGCCTTCAAGGCAGTCCACAAACCCCCATTCAAAAATTGGCCCCGCTTGAAACTGCGGGCCCGGGTGACTTGAGTTTCCTCAGTCATCCCAAGTACCAGATGCACTTAACGCAATCGCATGCAACTTGCGTCATTGTCACGCCGCAATTCAAAGAATTGGCGCTCACGCGCGGTGCTTGCATCGTGACCGAAGACCCCTACCACTACTTCGCCCAATTGACTCAATTTTGGAAAAAGCAAACCACAACCCTTGAGCGCGCCCGAATTCACCCCAGTGCCGTGGTCGACCCTGAAGCTCAGATTGCTGAAACAGCCATCATCGGTCCTTTGTGCGTGGTTGAGCGGGGTGCCAAGGTGGGCGCCTATTCCCAATTGAAATCCAGAGTGACATTGGGTGAGTCTTGTGAAGTTGGTGAGCGCTGCATTGTTCACTCAGGCGTCGTCATAGGCGCTGATGGATTTGGCTTTGCATTGCACCAAGGCACTTGGGAAAAAATTGAACAACTCGGCGCTGTGAAAATTGGCAACGATGTAGAGATTGGCGCCAACACATGCATCGACCGAGGCGCCTTACAAGACACCGTCATTGAAGACGGTGTCAAACTGGACAACCTCATTCAAATCGGCCATAACGTGCACATTGGCAAACACACAGCCATGGCGGGTTGTGTGGGTGTGGCGGGCAGTGCTCGCATTGGCGCGCATTGCACGCTGGGTGGCGGGGCCATTGTTTTGGGACACCTCACGTTGGCAGATGGGGTGCATATTTCTGCAGCCTCTGTTGTCACGCGTTCTATTTCACAAGCTGGCAATTACACCGGCCTGTTCCCCATCGACGACAATGCTGCATGGGAAAAGAACGCGGCCAGCTTGAAGCAACTTCACAAGTTGCGCGATCGAATTAAATCCTTGGAGGCTCAACTCCTTCAGCCACCATTTCAGGAAAAAAAATCATGATGGACATCTACCAAATTCTCAAACAATTGCCACATCGTTTTCCAATTTTGTTGGTCGACCGAGTCCTTGAAATTGAAAAGGGTGTGCGCATCAAAGCGCTGAAAAATGTATCCGTCAATGAGCCTTATTTTTCTGGGCATTTTCCTTCGCGCCCAGTCATGCCCGGGGTGTTGATGCTGGAGGCATTGGCGCAGGCGGCGGCATTGTTGGCTTTCGATACCTTGGGTGAGACGCCCGACGAAAACACCGTGTACTACTTTGCTGGCATTGACGGCGCCAGGTTCAAGCGGCCAGTAGAACCAGGTGATCAACTCATTTTGGAAGTTGAACTGGATCGCATGAAAGCAGGCGTTTTCAAGTTCAAGGCCCGCGCCAAAGTAGGCGAGGAAATTGCAGTGGAAGCCGAACTCATGTGCACCATGCGCAAAGTGGCTTAATCGACCAAGCTCATGATGACGCAGTCTCGTATTCATCCCACGGCCCTAGTTGATTCTGCTGCGCAGCTAGACAGCAGCGTCACGGTGGGGCCTTACACGGTCATTGGCCCTCATGTTCGCATTGATGCTGGCACCACAGTTGGTAGCCACTGTGTCATTGAAGGACACACCACCATTGGCAAAGACAACAAAATATTTCAGTTCAACTCTTTAGGCGCTGTGCCGCAAGATAAAAAATATGCCGGTGAGCCCTGTGAGTTGGTCATTGGCGAGCGCAACACCATCCGCGAGTTTTGTACGTTCAACATTGGCTCGCCTGGCGACACGGGTGTCACCCAGTTGGGCAACGACAATTGGATCATGGCCTATGTCCATTTGGCGCACGACTGCAAGGTGGGCAATCACACTATTTTTGCCAACAGTTCTCAACTGGCGGGCCATGTGCATGTAGACGACTGGGTTATTTTGGGCGGCTTCACGGTGGTGCACCAGTTTTGTCGCTTGGGTGCTCACAGTTTCACGGCTATGCATTCTTTGCTGTTCGCCGATTTACCCCCGTTTGTGATGGCACAAGGTCAACCGGCTCAGGCAAGGTCGATGAACTTTGAAGGTCTGAAAAGACGCGGCTTCACGCCCGAAAGAATTTCAGCAGTCAAGGCCATGTACAAAAGTTTGTACCGTCAGCAACTCACTCTGGCTCAGTCCCAAACTGAAATTGAGTTGCTGGCTCAAAAGTACCCAGAAGCCAAGGGCGATGTCGACATGATGATCGGCTTCTTGCAAGGCACTTCGCCAGACCGCGGTATTGTGAGATAAGTGGTGCAAGCGCCTAACATGTCTGAGCTTTCTAAAGCCCCTGATGGGGCTTTTTCCATGGCCATGGTGGCAGGTGAAACCTCTGGCGATCTGCTGGCAGGTTTGATGCTGCAGGGTATTCGTGCGCAATGGCCCAATGCCAATTTGTACGGCATTGGCGGGCCTTGCATGCAAGCCCAAGGCTTCAGCGCGCTATGGCCTTCAGACAAATTGGCCGTGCGTGGCTATGTCGAGGTATTGCGGCATTACCGAGAAATTGTGGGCATTCGCAATCAACTCAAAGCACAATTGTTGGCCAAACCACCGCAGGTTTTTGTGGGCATAGATGCACCCGATTTCAACCTCGACTTGGAGCGCGACTTAAAGCAAGCTGGCATTCCGACTGTGCATTTTGTCTGTCCTTCCATTTGGGCCTGGCGCGCGGAGCGCATTGAGAAAATCAAACAAAGTGTGGACCATGTGTTGTGCATTTTCCCCTTTGAAACTGATTTGCTACATGCTCACGGCATTCCAGCCACCTATGTAGGACACCCTTTGGCGCAAGCCATTCCCATGCACGTTGATGCGCTCAAAGCGCGGCAAGAATTGAAATTGGAAGCAGACAGGCCGGTGCTGGCATTGCTGCCTGGAAGTCGCGAATCAGAAATTACCTATTTGGCCGAGCGGTTTTTGAAAACGGCCATGTTGCTAAGTCAGCAGCAACCTCAATTGCAATTTGTGTTGCCCGCCATGCCAGCCATGCAATCGCGCCTTGAACGCATTCGCGACAGCGTGGGCGCTACACAAGTTCAAATTTTGAAAGGTCAGTCGCATTTGGCATTGGCGGCTTGCGATGTGACGCTCATTGCCAGTGGCACGGCCACACTCGAAGCGGCACTTTTCAAAAAGCCCATGGTCATTGCATACAACATGAACTGGATCAGTTGGCAAATGATGAAGCGCAAAAAACTTCAGCCATGGGTGGGCCTGCCCAACATCTTGGCGCAAGAGTTTTGTGTGCCCGAACTTTTACAAGATCAAGCCACGCCAGAAAATTTGGCTGCGGCTGTCATGGACTGGCTGCGTTCTCCCGAGAAAGCGCAAGCCTTGGCCAGTCGTTTCGAAACCATGCACCACGCCTTGCTGCGTGATACCCCCAAATTAGCAGCCCATGCGATCCAAACGCTTATTAACGCCTGAACAGGTCAGCTTGGCCTGGGACACACCTGGTTTATTGGCGGGTGTGGATGAGGCTGGGCGAGGCCCACTGGCCGGTCCGGTGGTGGCCGCCGCAGTCATCTTGGACGATCTCAAGCCCATTAAAGGTTTGGCAGACTCGAAAAAATTGACTGCCAAAACTCGCGAACGGTTGTTCGATGAAATTCGCGCCAAGGCATTGTGCTTTGCAATTGCAGAAGCCAGTGTGGAAGAAATCGATCGCTTGAATATTTTGCAAGCCACGATGTTGGCCATGCAAAGAGCCGTAGAAGCTTTGCGCTTAAAGCCCACGCTGGTCTATGTTGATGGCAACCGCTTGCCTATCTTGGATGTGCGCGCAGAGGCCATTGTGAAGGGCGATGAAAAAATTCAAGAAATTTCCGCTGCTTCCATTCTGGCCAAAGTGCATCGCGATCGAATGTGCGATGAAATGCATCGGCAGTATCCGGCCTATGGGTTTGATGCTCACAAAGGTTATGGCACAGCGGTTCACTTGAAGGCCTTGCAAACTTGGGGTGCCACACCGTTTCACCGTCAAACTTTTGCGCCAGTCACGCAGGCCATCTTGGCGGCCCGAAAACCATGAAACTGATCACTTCCAAAGACAATCCTCGGCTGAAAACCATTCGCCGCTTGGCTCAAGACTCGCAGGCTTATCGCAAACTGGGTGGGGTCTGGTTGGAAGGCGACCATCTTTGCCGTGCTGCACTGGCGCGAGGTTTCAAACCCGAATTGGCCATCTTTTCAGAATCCGTTTGGCAAGCATGCGAATTTGAGTGGACCCAATGTGCCGAAGAAGTTTGGACCGTGCCTGATGACTTGTTCGCGGGATTAAGTGCACTTGAGTCCCCCGCCAAAATGGGTTTCTTGTTGACCTTGCCTGTGCCGCCTGAGATAGATCCTCATGCCGCCACAGTGGTTTTAGACCGGCTGCAAGATGCGGGTAATGTAGGCGCCATTTTGCGCAGTGCCTCAGCCTTTGGTTTCAAGCAAATTGTGGCCATTAAGGGCACAGCCGGCTTGTGGTCTCCCAAAGTTTTGCGTGCTGGTATGGGAGCGCATTTTGGCTTGCAATTGATCGAGTCAGCCAATGCAGAGAATCTTCAATCGCTCAAATTGCCTTTGCTTGGAACGGATGTGCATGAGGGACCCTATTTGCACGACCTGCTCAAACAGGGTGGCTTGACTCAGAAATGTGCTTGGGTGATGGGGCATGAAGGGCAGGGCGTTTCAGCCGAAATCATGGCGCTTGTGACCCACAAAGTCAGAATTGCTCAGCCCGGCGGAGAAGAGTCTCTGAATGCGGCTGCGGCTGCGGCCATTTGCCTTCACGCCAGTGCCACTTCAATGTGAAAGGCAGTGCGGCGGCGGTATTCAGCCCCCCACCATTGAAACTCAGCTAAAAAATCAGTGTCTTGCGTATCGGTCAAGCTAAGACTCACGGCTATAATGAGAGGCTTTCCCGCATCAACCTGTACGCACCCGCTCACAACAAGCCATTTCCCTTCAAAAGCAGCCAAAAAGAGAGCCTTCTAGGGTGAATCTTGCGCGTGCTGGGGCGTACCCGAACCATACCGGAGAACCCAGTGCTTTTGTCTCTTCAGGGAACCTTCCCCTCAGCCATTTTGGCGCTTGCAGACGGCACGGTCTTTGTCGGCAACTCGATCGGAGCCTCTGGCTCTACTGTTGGCGAGGTGGTGTTTAACACCTCCCTCACAGGCTATCAAGAAATCCTCACTGACCCTAGTTATTGCCAGCAGATCGTCACCCTCACTTACCCGCACATCGGCAACTATGGCGTTAACCCAGAGGATGTCGAGTCTGACAAAGTCCATGCTGCTGGCTTGATCATCAAAGATCTGCCCATGGTTGCCAGTAATTTTCGTTCAACCGAAACGCTTTCGGCTTACTTGTCACGCAGTGGCACAGTGGCAATTGCCAACATTGACACCCGCCAACTGACTCGCCTGTTAAGAAGCAAGGGCGCCCAAAACGGTGCCATTGTGGCCTTGGCTGCTGGCCAGGCTGTTACGCCCGAACTCAAAGCAAGTGCCGTCAAAGCCGCGCAGTCTGCGCCTGCCATGGCCGGTTTGGATTTGGCCCAAAAAGTATCTGTCTCATCTTCCTACGCTTGGACCGAGTCTGAGTGGCAACTCGGCAGTGGCTATGGCCAACAAACAGCACCTCGTTTTCATGTGGTGGCTTACGACTTTGGCGTGAAGAAAAACATCTTGCGCATGCTGGCCGATCGCGGCTGCAAAGTCACGGTGGTACCGGCCAAAACGTCCGCCGCCGAAGTGCTCAAGCACAAGCCCGATGGCATCTTCTTGTCTAACGGCCCTGGCGATCCAGAGCCCTGCGATTACGCTATCCAAGCTGCACAAGAACTCATTGAAACCGGCATTCCCACCTTCGGTATTTGCTTGGGTCACCAAATCATGGCCTTGGCCAGCGGAGCCAAAACTTTCAAAATGAAGTTTGGTCACCACGGGGCCAACCACCCCGTCAAAGACCTTGACTCCGGTCGTGTCTCTATCACCAGCCAAAACCACGGTTTTGCGGTAGACGAAAAGTCTTTGCCCGCCAACATGCGAGCCACGCACGTGTCTTTGTTTGACGGCACTTTGCAAGGCTTGGCCCGCACCGACAAACCAGCGTTCTGTTTCCAAGGTCATCCCGAGGCCTCACCTGGCCCTCACGACATTGCCTATCTCTTCGATCGCTTCATCAACCTGATGGAGACCAAATAACATGCCAAAGCGCTCCGACCTCAAAAGCATCCTCATCATTGGCGCTGGCCCCATCGTCATTGGCCAGGCCTGTGAATTCGACTACTCTGGCGTGCAAGCCTGCAAAGCTTTGCGCGAAGAGGGTTACAAAGTCATTTTGATCAACAGCAACCCTGCCACGATCATGACCGACCCCGCTACCGCAGACGTTACCTACATCGAGCCCATCACTTGGCAAACGGTTGAAAAAATCATTGCCAAAGAACGTCCTGATGCCATTCTGCCCACCATGGGCGGCCAAACAGCCCTCAACTGTGCGCTCGATTTGTGGCACAACGGTGTGCTTGAAAAATACAAAGTCGAACTCATTGGCGCCACACCCGAAGCCATCGACAAAGCCGAAGACCGCTTGAAGTTCAAAGACGCCATGACCAAAATTGGTTTGGGTTCTGCGCGCTCGGGCATTGCCCACAGCATGGAAGAAGCTTGGGATGTGCAGCGCACTGTGGGCTTTCCCACGGTCATTCGCCCTAGCTTTACGCTGGGCGGCACAGGCGGCGGCATTGCCTACAACCCTGAAGAGTTTGAGACCATTTGCAAACGTGGTTTAGAAGCCTCTCCTACCAATGAATTGCTCATCGAGGAGTCATTGCTCGGTTGGAAAGAATACGAGATGGAAGTGGTGCGCGACAAGGCGGACAACTGCATCATCATCTGCTCTATCGAAAACTTAGACCCGATGGGCGTGCACACCGGCGACTCCATCACGGTAGCGCCTGCACAAACCCTCACCGACAAAGAATACCAAATCATGCGAAATGCCAGCTTGGCTGTGCTGCGTGAAATTGGTGTCGACACCGGTGGTTCCAACGTTCAGTTCTCGATCAATCCCAAAGACGGCCGCATGGTGGTCATTGAGATGAACCCACGTGTATCACGCTCTTCTGCTTTGGCTTCCAAAGCCACGGGCTTCCCCATTGCCAAAGTGGCCGCCAAATTGGCCGTGGGTTACACGCTTGATGAACTGCGCAACGAAATTACGGGCGGAGCCACGCCCGCCAGTTTTGAGCCCAGCATCGACTACGTTGTCACCAAAATTCCACGCTTTGCTTTCGAAAAATTCCCCACAGCCGACAGCCGCCTCACCACCCAGATGAAGTCGGTGGGCGAGGTCATGGCCATGGGCCGCACCTTCCAAGAGTCTTTCCAAAAAGCCCTGCGCGGTTTGGAAGTGGGCGTCGATGGCTTGAACGAAAAAACCCAAGACCGCGAAGTGCTGGAAAAAGAATTGGGCGAGCCAGGACCCGATCGCATTTGGTACGTGGGCGATGCCTTCGCCATGGGGCTGAGTGTGGACGAAGTGTTCAACCTCACCAAAATTGACCCTTGGTTTTTGGTGCAAATTGAAGACATCGTGAAGATTGAACTTGAGTTGGAAACCACCCACTTGAAAGCCATCAGTGCAGATGAATTGCGCGCCTTGAAGAGAAAAGGTTTCTCTGATCGCCGCTTGGCCAAACTGCTTAAAACCACCGAGCATGAAGTACGCGCTCAGCGCCACGCCATGAACATTCGACCGGTTTACAAGCGAGTAGACACCTGCGCTGCTGAGTTCTCTACCGACACAGCCTACATGTATTCCACTTATGAAGACGAGTGCGAAGCAGAACCCACTACCAACAAAAAGATCATGGTTTTGGGTGGCGGCCCAAACCGAATTGGCCAGGGCATTGAGTTTGACTATTGCTGCGTGCACGCCGCTTTGGCCATGCGCGAAGATGGCTACGAAACCATCATGGTCAACTGCAACCCCGAAACAGTTTCAACAGACTATGACACCTCAGACCGTTTGTATTTCGAGCCACTCACGTTGGAAGACGTGCTTGAAATTGTGGACAAAGAAAAACCAATGGGTGTGATCGTTCAGTATGGTGGTCAAACACCTTTGAAGTTGGCGTTGGGTTTAGAAGCCGCTGGTGTGCCCATCATTGGTACCAGCCCCGACATGATTGACGCAGCTGAAGACCGTGAACGTTTCCAAAAATTGTTGCATGAGTTGGGTTTGCGTCAGCCGCCCAACGCGACAGCCCGAACCGAACCCGAAGCTTTGGAAAAAGCCGCTGCCTTGGGTTACCCCTTGGTGGTTCGCCCCAGCTACGTGCTGGGCGGTCGTGCCATGGAAATTGTGCACGAGCAGCGCGACCTTGAGCGCTACATGCGCGAAGCGGTGAAGGTCAGCAACGACTCTCCCGTGTTGCTCGATCGTTTCTTGAACGACGCCATTGAGTGCGACGTAGACTGCATTCGCGACCCTGAAGGCAAAACCTTCATTGGTGGCGTCATGGAGCACATTGAACAAGCCGGCGTGCACAGTGGCGACTCGGCATGCTCCTTGCCACCTTACAGCTTAAGCGCGGCCACCGTGGACGAGCTAAAAAGGCAAACTGCCGCCATGGCAGGCGCCTTAAGTGTTGTGGGCTTGATGAATGTGCAGTTTGCCATTCAACACGTTGACGGCAAAGATGTCATTTATGTGTTGGAAGTCAACCCCCGCGCTTCCCGCACGGTGCCTTATGTATCCAAGGCCACAGGCATTCAATTGGCCAAAGTGGCTGCACGCTGCATGGCCGGCCAAAGCTTGGCATCACAGGGTATTACCAAAGAAGTCACACCCCCTTATTTCAGTGTCAAGGAAGCGGTGTTCCCGTTTGTGAAATTCCCTGGCGTCGACACCATTCTGGGTCCTGAAATGAAGTCCACCGGCGAAGTCATGGGTGTGGGCAAAACCTTTGGCGAAGCATTTGTCAAAAGCCAAATGGGTGCGGGTACCAAGCTGCCACGTGAAGGCAAGGTATTCCTCACGGTGAAGAACAATGACAAGCAGCGCGCTGTGAAAATCGCACGCGATTTGGTGGCGCAGGGCTTTGAAATTTTTGCAACCAAAGGCACAGCGGCCGCCATTGCGGCAGAAGGCGTTGCGGTTCAGGCTGTTAACAAAGTCACAGAAGGACGCCCCCACATTGTGGACATGATCAAGAACAAGGAAATTGCCTTGGTCATTAACACGGTGGAAGAGCGCCGCAATGCCATTTCCGATTCCAGAGCCATTCGCACATCAGCGCTATTGGCACGGGTGACCACCTTCACTACAATTGCCGGCGCTGAAGCTGCGGTTGAAGGCATGAAATACATCGACAATTTGGACGTCATTTCTGTTCAAGAAATGCACGCCATGTTGAGCGTCTAAAAAGAATACGGAGACATCCAAGTGGCGACCATTCCCATTACCCTTCGTGGTGCTGAAAAGCTCAAAGCTGAATTGCACCAATTGAAAACAGTTGAACGTCCTTGGGTGATCAATGCCATTGCCGAAGCTCGGGCCCAAGGTGACTTGAGTGAAAACGCTGAATACGATGCGGCCAAAGACCGTCAAGGTTTTGTAGAAGGCCGCATTCAAGAAGTAGAAGGTAAACTTTCTGCAGCTCAAATCATCGACCCTGCATCGGTGGATGCAGGTGGTCGTGTTGTGTTTGGTGCCACTGTCGAGCTGGAAGAGGAGAGCTCGGGTGAGGTGGTCAAGTACCAAATTGTGGGTGAAGACGAAGCCGATCTCAAGTTGGGCTTGATCAACATCAGCAGCCCCATTGCGCGCGCACTTATTGGCAAAGAAGAGGGCGATGTGGCCGTGTTTCAAGCGCCTGGGGGCGAGAAGCGTTATGAAATTGTGGCAGTGTCTTACATCTAAGAACGCGTAACTTCATTCAAAAAGGCGTTCATTGCAACGCCTTTTTTTGCTCTATTCTTTCCAATGCTCGGCGACCCAAAGCGCTGGTTTGATGAACCTGAATCTTCGATTGCGCTTGCCGGCCAAGGCATCGGGCGGATTGCACTCACCATGAAAAATCACAATGCGTGCATCGCTTGGAATTTGCGGGGCCGTCCAATAGTTGCTGGGCCAGCTTGGAATGCTGTGGTATTTGAAACTGGGACACCACTCAGCAGGCCAGTAAGCCAGATGGCCTAGGCGGTTCATGAAGTCTGAGAGATAGGCCTGTTCATTTCTGAATTGTTGGCGAATGCTTTCAAAATTATTCCGGAAGTATTCGAGCACCTCTGGGTGTGCACCCAACTCATATCGGTAGACCGAAGAGTTGCCGGTAATTCGCCAAGGTCGTTTGTAATCGTGAATGATCATGAACTTGCCTGGCACTTCGAAAAATCCATCGAGACTGCCTGTAATGACCACATCGACATCTAAAAACAAGGCGGTGCCGGTCAGGCCATGCAGGTCTTTGGTG
>Ga0255117_1000638_pt1 | contig 10721 bp, 4 predicted proteins | sample Law_Atlam_RepA_8_2_FD_188583 | JGI IMG/M metagenome (GOLD analysis project Ga0255117, IMG submission 188583) | Freshwater microbial communities from St. Lawrence River, New York, United States - Law_Atlam_RepA_8h | ecosystem: Environmental > Aquatic > Freshwater > River | place: USA: New York...
CTGGACACTTTGGGCACATTGAACTTGCACGACCGATGTATCTCTATCAGTTCTTCGATACAGTGGAGAAACTCTGCAATGTCATCTGCTTGAACTGTTCCAAACCGATTCTCGCACCCGAAGTCCTCGACAGCATGACCACAGTAGGTATGGCGCGATTCAAGGAAGTGCGTGACCAGACCAAATACACAGCAGTGTGCACGACCTGTGAGACACCGATGTTTGCGAAAGTCAGCAAGATTGCAGGCACGGCTGCAAAGTTGGAAGCGTTCAAGAAACTCGCAAAGGATGAAGCACCTGTGGACCCCGTTCAACTTCAACCTGAAATCGTCCTTCGAGCGTTCCAGCGTATCACCAACGAAGACTGCCGTCGTCTTGGATTTGATGCACAGTTTGCTCGACCGGAATGGATGATTTGCAATGCACTTGCAGTTCCACCGTTGACCGTGCGTCCTTCGGTGGTGATGGACGACCATCAGCGAATGGAAGATGACTTAACACATCAACTGATCTCCATCATCCGTTCCAATGACCGATTGCGAGACAAGATTGATAAGAACGATTCAGCGGACATGATTGATAAGCTGACATCGTTGCTTCAATACAATGTAGCAACCTATGTTGACAACGACATCAAGGGTATGCCTCCTACCCAACAACGCTCTGGACGCCCTTTGCGCACCTTGAAGTCTCGTTTCGGTGCGAAGACAGGACGCGTTCGTGGCAACTTGATGGGTAAGCGTGTGGACTTCTCTGCGAGGTCGGTCATTACACCCGATGCGAACATTGACTTGGACGAACTCGGTGTTCCCGAAGAAATCGCAACCAACTTGACCTTTCCTGAAATCGTGTCACCCTACAATCGTGAGCGACTACTGGGGTATGTTCGCAATGGACCTGAAAAGCATCCAGGAGCCAAATCGGTCTTCATCAAGAAAGACAAGCAGACGTTCAGTTTGCTCTATGTGAATCCAGACACGATTGACTTGAAGGAAGGTGATGTGGTTCACAGACACATAATTGACGGAGACATTGTGTTGTTCAACCGACAACCTTCCCTTCACAAAGCGTCCATGGAAGCACACCGAGTCAAAGTGTTACCGTATTCGACCTTCCGTCTGAATGTATCCGCAACTCGACCCTATAACGCAGATTTCGATGGAGATGAGATGAATATGCACGTGCCGCAAAGCATTCCTGCTGCAACTGAACTTCGTGTCTTGGCATCCGTCTTGCGTAACATCATCAGTCCTCGTACATCCACTCCGATTATCCAGCTCTTCCAGGATACCATGACCGGTGCCTACCGTATCTCGCAGCCAGGTGTCGAAGTGCCTGAACATATTGCGATGAATATACTGGCACGCATCAATCGTCCCTTCAAGAGGAAGAACCGTAACTGGACGGGTTCTGAAATCATCTCGGCTGCGATGCCGTTGATTAACTACAATGCTCGTGGAATCAAACTTGAACTGGGCGAGTTGACCAAGGGCGTGTTGAAGAAGAGTGCGACTGGAAACTTGGTCCACTTGACCTACAATGACTTTGGACCTCAACGTGCAGGTCAACTCATCAACGACATTCAAAGCATTGTCACACAGTTCAACTTGTATACGGGCTTCTCAGTGGGTACTTCGGACTTGATTGCCGATGTCAAGACCAACTCATTCGTGAAGGACAAGATTGCAGAAGGACGACGCAAGGTGTCTGAGATTCTCACCAATGTCCACGGAGGCAAATACATCAACAACATGGGTATGTCGGACGGTGAAAAGTTGGAAGACGATATCTCTTCGGCTATGAAGGATGTCGTGAACAAGATCAACACCGAAGTGATTGACAGTTTGAAGAAGACTGCACGAGCCGATGGATTGAATCGTATTGTTCAGATGGTCGATTCAGGTTCGAAGGGTTCTGAAGCGAACATCACGCAAATGGTTGCGACACTAGGACAGCAGTTGATTGAAGGTAAGCGAGTTCAATATACACTCCAAGACCGCACACTACCTCACTTTACACGCTACGACGATGGAGTGGAATCTCGTGGGTTTGTGGAACACAGCTTTGTCGATGGTCTGATGCCTGCCGAGTTCTTCTTCCACGCACAAGCTGGACGAGAAGGATTGATTGATACGGCTGTGAAGACCTCCGATACAGGCTACATTCAGCGCCGATTGATGAAGACCATGGAAGACCAACACATCGAGTATGGAGGCACGGTGCGCAATGTGAATGGTAACATCGTTCAGTTCCACTACGGCGATGATGGAATCGATACCATCTGTGTAGAAGACCAGTCCTGCGACCTTGTGTTGAAGACCTTGGAGAACATCTACGCAGAGTATGCATTGACACCTACCGATGTGAATCCCTTCTTGAAGGAAGCAGTAGAAGAAACACCCGATTTAGTAGATGAACTCATCGCAGACCGAGACCTTCTGTTCAACAAGACCTTCCGACACAAGAAGGTCGACACACTTCAAGCACCGGTCAACTTGAAGAGACTTGTAGAAAAGTATACGAATCCGTATAGCACCAAGACCGACTTGACACCGAAGTATGTGACCAGTGCAATTGGACGCTTTGTAGCTGAGTTCCCCAACAACCGAGTGTTCCACATTCTGCTGCGATACTACCTCGCACCCAAGAAGTCAATTGTCGTGCACCGATTCAGTCAATCATTGTTTGATGAACTCATGCGTGAGATTCGTTTCCGATACATTCAAAGTCAAGTGCATGCAGGTGAAATGGTCGGTGCGTTGGCAGCGCAATCCATTGGTGAACCTACGACACAGCTTACCTTGAATACCTTCCACAGCGCAGGAACAGCCAAGGCGAATGCGACTTCAGGTGTTCCTCGTATTGAAGAGTTGTTGTCCGCTTCTTCCAATCCTAAACGACCCAGTAATACCGTCTATCTCGAACGCCAACTTATGGAAAGTCAGGACGCAGCCGTGGTGAAGATGAAGGAGATTCAGAAGACTACGTTACGAGACATTACCAACTCGGTCCGTATCTTCTATGACCCGTATCCTCTCGCAGCAACCACCGCCATTGACGAAGACCGTGAGATGTTACAGCGATACGAAGAGTTCTCCTGCGACGGAGATGGAACACCGACTTCACCGTGGATTCTACGATTGGAGATGAACGAGTTGCAAATGGCTTCACGTAATATCCTCGATATGGTGGAGATTCAAGCCAAGATGTCTGCAAACCCTGCATTGAAGATTGTGCAGTGCCGATACTCGGACCCTGGAAGTGACCCAACCACCAAATCCGTCAAGAACTTGGTCATGCGACTGATGTTTGACCCCGCAGTGATTAAGAATCCAATCCAGTTGCGATTCTTGGAGGACAAGATCTTGGACACTTCCTTGACCGGTGTGCCAGGCATTGGACGAGTGTTCCAGCGTCGTGTGAAGAACGAGTTAATACACGATGCACAGTTGGGTGGATACAAGTCTGTCGAGCAATATGTGTTGGATGTAGAAGGCACAAACTTGTATGACCTCATGGTGTTTCCAGGTGTAGATGGAACACGCACGTTCTCGAACGACATTCACGAAATCGCAGAAGTCTTTGGAATCGAAGCTGCACGACTGGCGTTGTATGAGGAAATCAATGAGGTCTTCTCGTCGGAAAAGGTGAACTACCGACACTTGGCTGTGTTGGTGGATACAATGACCTTTGGAGGACGCATTGTGCCTGTGAACCGATTCGGTATGAGCAAGAACGAGACCGGTGTGCTAGCCAAATCCTCCTTCGAAGAGACTTCCAAGATTATGTTCAATGCCGCCATCTGGGCAGAGAAGGATAGTATGCGAGGTGTCTCTGCAAACATCATGTTTGGACAGAAACCTCCCTGTGGAACTGGATTCGTAGACATCTTGGTGGATGAAGCACGATTGCCTGAAGGTGAAGAAGAAGCACCCGAAGACGATACACTCGACAAGGTGAACCAGCGACTGGAAACCGCACCGGTCGGAGAGTGTCGATTGGAAGACATTCTCATGGAATGGTAGATGAAATGAAATGTGGAAAGTAGATAATGGCAGCAGATCCACATATCCGTGGTTACTATTTGAGTGCCGACGTTGCACATGATTTTGGAAACGATCTATTGGAAAAGTCTCCCTATAATTACGGAGGACCGAATGCAAATACACGACTTCCAGACACGCCAAAAATAGAGGAAGATGCTGCAGTGAAGTTTATAGAAGTAAATGCAAAGAATAAGAACGGAACTGAGTTCGTAGAAAACGGAGAAGCAAGACGAAGCAAGCGTATTATTTTCACGATTCCCACCAAGACTGCAACGTTTAGTGCGTCCTCTGTACCCACTCTGTTTGAAGGAGGAAACAATGCGATTGGTATCATTCAAGACGCAGGTTCATTTATCACTGGATATCTAGGTGCAAAGAATGTGATTACGTTTGGAAGTATATTAGACCCTGCTGGAAAGCCAATCTCACAATCGGACGCTCCGATTTGGTATCGACCTCCCGATGGTGCAATGGCACAGATTCCTTTAGGTCCATTTGGGTTTGATACGAAAAAAATAGAACACATTACCGTGTCAGATTTGACTGCAGGTGAAGTCAGTTCTACCTTTAAACTTGGAGTTGAGGGTAAGGGCAAAACCTATGATGCTGTCACGATGAAAGAGTTTAACACAGCATCACTACTCGGTAAGAAGCCAATCAACAATACTAAGATTGAAAGATCTGGGTTTTACACGAGTATTGCAAAGGCTGAAGGCGCTACAAAGAGTAAAAACAAAGACGTTGAAGCCCCACCTGGATACTTATTTAATGTCGGAAAGACACTGGGAGATGCAGCTCTTGTAGCCTCTGCAATGCCCTCGTTTCGCTCGAACGATGAAAGTCAACTACTTCCTAATCCTCTCTACGGAGTCGGAACCCCTATAGCAAGAGACCGAGATAGCGTTGGATGGCACAATTGGTTAAATCAAGAACCGGTTCAAGGTCCGTCCATTCTAATGCTCAAAACAGGAGACAGGTTAAATGCTCTTCGTGCACAGATGGAAAATGTTCCTAATATTCTTGAACAACAAGCAGGTAAGGGTCGAATTGTAAAACAATATCTATTTACACCTGGTAAAGCTGACGAAGCCGCAATCTTAGCAGCAGTGAATCAGGGATATATAAATCTAAAGGAAAACGTAGCTGGAAGGTATGATGCACTTATACAAAACTTCAATAAATGCTTGCTTCTTGGCTCTTTGAATCCGTTGTATACTATATTCACTGAAACTCCAACAATCAAAGATAGTGAAGGGCTTGCTCTAGCAGGTAAGCTCATACGGTTAATTAACAGGTGTTTAACTGGTGTAAAGAATGGTATCCTTGGATGGCTTGATGGAAGAAGTGCATTTGTTCCTAAAAATCCAGATGAACTTGAAATCTTTCAGACAAACTACAACTCAGATGTAGAAACGTGTACGCGTGTTGCACCACAAACGACAGAGGTTACCTATACAAAGGGAGGTGTGACGAAGATTGTATTGAAGATTATAGTGTCTCAAGTACCGAAGGTCCTACCTGAAGGGTATACATGTCCGTTAAAAGTATCGTTGGACATCAGTTTATGGAATGCGTTCTTAAAGCTTCAAAGGAATGGAGGAGGTAAGGGATTGCCTGCAATCATTGGTACGGATGTACGCAATCGATTCTTTACCCCCGTTGAATCATTATTTGGGAAACCACTCGACGAACTTAAACAAAGGGGAGGGGGTGTGGGTAATAGCCTACCGCAATGGCAAGCACCTGAACCTGAAGAGGAAGAAGAGGAAGAAGATGAAGAAGAAGAGGTAGAAAAGGAAGACGAAGTAGAAGTAGAAGTAGAAGTAGAAGCAGAAGCCAAGACACGTGCTCCCGTTGAAAAAGACCCAGAGGAGAGAAAACTACTCACTGAATTTGTTAACTATGTGAGTCCTTCTCCAAAAGAAGGTGGAATGAGTGGAGGGTATAAATATGTTAAAGTTCATGACAAGCAACTGTGGAGGCGATATACAGAAGACACGTTTGAAATTGAGTTTCCATTAATCTATCTATTTCATATATATCTCCATCAGAAACTCGGTCTTGGTACGAAATACCAAGGTAAAATTATACCAGATTACAAAAAGACATTTGCTGTGATTTATGATTTAAAGCTCAATCGTGGTGGACAAAATCCGATTGCAGATGATACATTCTTAAATGAGTTTATGAAAGAAGTTGATTATCTTACAATAGAAAAAGAGGAGTTGAAAAAAGAAGAAACAAATGACAGACATGTACTTGTTATTTTTTCGGGAGGTAAATCAGCGTCAGAGAGGAAAGGAAAAGCAACTGGAGGTACAGCAGCTTTCAATGCGTTCACCTACTATATCAACCAACACAATGCAAATACCTTTGGGTTTATAAAGCCTCTTCCAGAAACTCCTAATGAAAAACCCGATGAATCAACCACTGTAAAGTATGAGCTAAAGTATGAGCTTGGAACTATGCCATCGTTTAAGGAACTCGAAGAACTCTTTCTTGATAAGGCTAAACTCTGGTTGACACCATTGCGAAGTGGAACGAGTAACTTTTACGTTTCACAAGCGGGTCGTCGTCCACTCTATCCCCCAAGACGCAAAACCTATCGTCGCAAACCCCGGTCCAAGAAAACTCGTAAGCAGTAAACAATGGTCAATCTCACCCACTCCGAGTTGTCGGAGATTACAAACGAACGCCTTCCGCCCGCATCGATTGATGCGCTGAAGTCTCTTCGCAACCAAGCCTGTGAAACCACTCAACAATCGGGATTCAAACTTCAAAGCCAGCAGGTGTTTTTGCGTCGTGTGTTGTCACCCGACAGTGCGAACCGTAACCTGTTGATGATTCACGGCACAGGCACAGGTAAAACGTGCAGCGCCATTCAAGTTGCGGAAGAATACATCTTGCGTCCCGAGTTCCAAGACAAGAAGGTCATGATTGTAGCTTCGGCTGCCGTTCAAGATAACTTCCAAACTCAGTTGTTCGATATGAGTCGAGTCAACATTGATACGATTGCAGGAACCTTGGAGTCCAAGCAATGCACAGGTAGGAGATATCTCGACATGTTGATGCGGATTGAATCTGAACCCAAGAACTGGAACAATCCTGAAATCCGTGCGAAACTCGAACGCACCTCGTCCCTCATCATCAAGGAGTTCTACGAGTTCAGTGCGTATAGTTCATTCGGCACACTCATCATGTCCAAACTTGGAGGCACTGAAAAGGACATTGACCGTGAATGGGTGCATGCAAACTTTGATAACCGATTGCTGATTATTGACGAAGCTCACAACATCCGTGAATCCAAAGACGATGAAGGAATGAAAGGTGTGACGCGTGGATTAGAGAATCTTGTGAAGACTGCGGATGGTTTGGTGTTGGTCTTTCTGACGGCTACACCGATGTACGACACCTACAGTGAAATCGCATTCTACATGAATCTGTTCTTGTGGAACGACCGCAAGCAAAAGCCCAATGAATCGGTCAAGATCACTGATTTCTTCAACCCAGACGCAACCTTAAAGACAGGACCTGGAGGTGAACGCTTTCGAACCTGGTGCCAAAACTATGTCTCGTTCGTCAAGGGTGAGAATCCATTCACCTTTCCGTTCCGTCTGCCTCCACCCAAATCCATTTCGCGTGAAGTCTCCACATCCTTTCTCGGAAAGCCCATCGCACCCGCAGAGCGTATTCAATATTTAGCCTTGGTTGAATCGGAAGCCAAAGGTATTCAGCTGTCGACACTCACAGGCACTGAGACGGTGGATGACGAAGAGAAGAAGCGAGTCTTGATGCAATCGACATTAGTGGTTCCACCCGGAAACAAGACCTTCAATGAACTCTTCAAGTCCTCTGGAAAGCAATATGACTATGTAGGCGAACCGTTCTTAACACCTGAAGCACTCCCCAATCATGCTGCAAAGTTTGTGACGGTGTTGAAGTCGATTGAACAAGGAACGGGTGTCTGTTTAGTCTATTCCAACTTTGTTGCGTTGGGAGCACGATTGTTTGCCATGGCATTGGAAGAGCATGGATATGCACCCTTTACCGGCAACCCACTCTTGGCTTCGTCGAGTTACAAGGGAAACACACAAGGTCGTTACATCCTCTTGACGTCGGACAGTTCCGAGAACGAGATTTCTAGATTACTATCTGCAGTAAAGAAACCCAATAATCGCGACGGTTCACAAATCCGTGTTGTGGTTGCAGGACCCATCGTCTCAGAAGGTGTGGATTTCAGATACATGCGTCAAATCCATGTGTTGGACCCGTGGTGGAACATGAGTCGTATCGAGCAAGTGGTTGGACGAGGATTACGAACTTGTTCCCATCAAATCCTTCCCTTCGAAGAGCAGAACTGCACAGTGTATTTCCATGTGATGCGCACGGGCGATGGAAAAGAGTGTTTTGATGAATACACGTACCGAACCAAGGTCGAACAAAAAGCCTTGAAGATTGCACGGGTGCGTAAAGTCTTGGCGGAATCTGCGATGGACTGCCCGTTACAAAACTCAATCAATACATTACCCGAAGACTGGAAGAACTTGGAAATCGACCAGACTTTATCCGAAGGACGCAAGACTGTGACCTATCGTTTGCGTGGAATGATGGCACCGACCTTTGATGATACACCCGATGTGTCTGCCTGTATCGTTCAACCCAGTGTAGAAGACCCCGAACATGTGCGTCCTCTTTCTACCTACTTGGATGTGCGTGACGAAATCCTTGAAAAGGTCTCACGACTCTTGGTGGATAAACCTATTTGGGCACGCGAAGAACTCATCAGTGTCTTGCGGCCGTATACGCGTGAAGTGGTGTTGTATAACCTTCAACAAGCCATTTCCTCTGGATTCCGATTCAAGGATTCGTTTGGACGACCCAGTGTCTTGGAGTCACGAGGAGACCTGTATGCACTAGCAGCGATTGGAACTCCGAACAAATCATTGGTCGAACGCACGACCGAACCAGCTGTGCGTGGAAACATCGACTTACCCGAAGTGAAACCGTCGGCAGCACCGTCCGAGATTGCGTCGGACCTGATCGAAGTGAAACGAGCTGCCTTCACGTTTCCAGGCGATGCAGCCACTCGCTTTTCAGAACAAGTGTTGAACGGATACATCTTTGACCATGTGTTTACAGACGGTGAGAAGCGAGCCTATCTTAAAACACATCCTTCCCTTCCATTTGCGTCACGATTGTATGTTGACGGAACCGACTACATTGTGCTTGGAAAGGATACCTTTGAACCACCTGAACCACCGATTGGAGATGACCTGACCGCGTATCGAGCGTGGAATGCCGCACTCTTAAACAAGAACGGTAAGCTCACTATCAGCAAGATGTCTGTAGAGGGAGAGACTGTGACCCGCAAGCGAGAGAAGGGAAGCAAGAAGTTTGAACCGATTGTGTGTGATACGGGCGAGAACACCACGGGTGTGATGAACTCGTTTGCAACCTTTATCGATTCAAAAGGTGTAGGACTGCCTAAGGTCGGAACCAAGGGAATGACGGGACCTCAACGATGCGTCTACATTGAACTGCTGTGCCGCGAAGAACATAACTGTGTGTGGATTACACCCGAAGAACTTGCAGTGCTCTACGATGGAAAAGCCTCCAAAGGACAAACTCCTACGAATCAAGATGTGTTTACGGAGGCATTTAGAAAATGAAATCAATCGAGTCAATAAGTAGACTGTATGCCAGATCCATTGTTTGAACGACGCGAACTCGTGCGCAATGTTCATATTGATTCCCGGTTCCTTCAGCGAAATATCCAAGCCAGTTTGGTCGCACAACTGCGGATGAAGTATGAAGGGAGATGTTTGTCAGAAGGGTATGTCAATGAAAAAAGCATTACCGTCATTGAACATTCATTGGGTCGTGTGAACTACATCAAGGGTGGATTAGAGTACACGGTCAAGTTTCAAGCAGATTTATGTATGCCTCACCCAGGACAAGTCTTTCGTATGCCGGTTGTCCTCAAGAGCAAGTTGGGACTTCACGCAGAGTCTACGCCAATCAAAGCCTTGTTGCCTCGTGATCTTCATATTGGACTCACGGACTTTGAAGAGGTCAATGAAAAGGAAGAGATTGAATACGAAGTCGTGGGTGCACGATTCCAACAGGGAGACGAGTCGATTGTCGTGCTGGGTAAACTGCTCAAGATCGTTCAACCCTCACAAGAGACCGTCGAGGCAGTTGTAGACGACATGCCGATGTTAGCCGCTCCCGTTGGAAAGGAAGACACTGCAGTCAAGAAGGTGACCGTCGATCTCTCTGCAGCCAAAGGATCCGAGGCACCGCGGAAACGAAAGGTCAGATTGAATCCAGAGGCAAAGACAAATGAAGCGATCCCAGAAGGAAAAGCTTAAGGAACACCTTGACAAACTAGACGCACAAGAACATGGACAGATTTTTGACATTATCAAGCGATACACAGACAACTTTACAAAGACGCAAAACGGTGTATTAGTCTCTTCCGATGTATTGTCCGATGAATGCCTACTTGAAATCGAAAAACGAGTTGCCTACTACATGGACCAACGCAAGATGGATTTTAACCGAAAGCAATGAACCCTTTTTTGGTGGTAAGGAATCCAGTTGCATGTCCCTCTTTGGTTCGTGACCCTGGTCGTACAAAGTAGTTGTGCTCGTGGTATAATGTATCAATCAACT
>Ga0255117_1000643_pt1 | contig 10675 bp, 14 predicted proteins | sample Law_Atlam_RepA_8_2_FD_188583 | JGI IMG/M metagenome (GOLD analysis project Ga0255117, IMG submission 188583) | Freshwater microbial communities from St. Lawrence River, New York, United States - Law_Atlam_RepA_8h | ecosystem: Environmental > Aquatic > Freshwater > River | place: USA: New York...
AACAACCCGCAGGAAGCCCATCACGGATGCCGGAGTAGACCAACCACAGATTACTTCAGACAGACCAATCCGGATTGCCCTAAGCGATGGGGCAACACCGACACCAACATACATTGATGTATTCCGTGGCACCCTTACACCACCAGAGATTACATACGAGCAAGGCGATACGACACGGGATTGGTCGGTCTTTGTCTATGCTGGGCAAGACCGTAGTCGTGACTTTGACCTTGCTTACATCGTGGAGTCTTACCCTTACGATGGTTTGCTTTTCAGTAGTGCGTTATTGGACTTACTAGAAATTGCAGGTTATCCGGATGGTTCCGGGCCTTATCTTGGCGGTGACTTTCCAGCACTAGACTTGCCGTACAGCCCTAACATTTCAAAGGGTCAGTATGCTTTGGCTCCTGACTATTTCGACACGGTTGGTGGTTACCTTGACAAACTCAAGAATGACTATGCCGCTAACTACATCACCGGCTGGATGCCGAGCCTAAGTGGTTACATTTATTATTGGATTGACCCGGCACTGGCTACAACCACTCCAGCCGTCACGCTATACCAAAGCATCGCAGCTGCAACAACCGCTGGTGTTACTGAAGTACTACGCCCTAAGCGGGTTGTACGGGCTATGTCAAGCCACTACGAGACTCCTGAAGCCACACAGGTACAGGTTGTTGGGCAAGACCCAGCAACCGGGTTGTTCATTACAAAGTCATTGGTAGACAGTGCAGCAGAGACTGCAAGCACGGCACCCGCCAGCAGACCCTACAACTGGAGGGGTAGACCTGTCCCGTATCAACTAAGAGACCCAACCCTAACCACACAGGATGCGGTTGATGCTGCTTGCGACATCCTATACAGCCGGTTGACCACGGGAAGAATCTTGATCGAGTGGGAATCGGATCTATTGGTCTTGTCATCTAACAACCGACCTTTATGGCTTGGTGATGTGGTGCGTATCATGGAGCCGGACGGCACAACGACCAAGGGTGATTACCGTATTATCGGCATTCCATCGATTGACTTTGTTACTGAGCAAACATCCGGGTTTAGCGTACGTAAAGCCGTTTACCGTGGGCAGAAAATCTAATGCCATACCTTGACGGCACCCGTACATCAACGCTCACGATGTCGCATACCCAGAATGTATTGGTTAGAATCTGGAATCCTTTTGCCACGCAACCGCTGGAGCCTGATTACGATACTCACTTTACAAACTTTACCTTTGGTGGGCATCTAGGCTTTTCTGCATCGCTTGCCATTGTTAGTACAGTGGTTGCGCCTTCCCCTGGCTCGGCTTGGACTTGGGAACTTAGAGCAAACATCACGGTCAACAATGGCCACGGTTCAAGTAATACGAGTTATGTTGTGCTGACATCAGGAAGCGAAACCGGGGCTACAACGTACAAGGATGTTAGCCAGACGGTAGCAGGTACCTTTAGCGCTTCAGTATCAACTGACAAACTTTGGGATATTGCCGAGGCAGCCTTTTCCTCTTCCAGCGCACCTACGCAGTTCCCTAGCCAAACCTCTTACACTTGGTATGAACGCACCACTACGGGCGCTACAGCGGCTTGTAGCCTATCTGCTGGCGGTTCATCGGTAAGTGTTTCAGCTGCGGCAACATCGAGACGAAACGCAGACTACACGGCTACACTTTCGGCATCCGGCTTTTCATCTGGTGATGTCCGGCATGACTTTGCCGTATCGCTGGTGAAGGTCAACACCGTTTCCGTGCATGACATCACACACGCACACACTTGGTACGATCAGAGCGCCACCGAGTGGAGCCTAAGCCTTTTAGGTGAGACTGACGGCTTTGGCATCGTGTCATCTGCAAGCGGAACAATCAGCACGTCTTCATGCCTTGATCGTGCTGTCTCGATTGTTGGCAGAATACGAGCATGGGAGGGTGCGTACCCTGACAACCTAAATGTCATCGTAACCGGCTATGACGGCGGCACCCGTACGGTTACAAGCTCAGGCGGGTCTTACGGTGGCCAGGACACCTTTGTAAACTACAGCACGACCACGGTGCTAACCGACCCGACCTATGGCAGCAACAGCCTAACAACATCACTCAATGATGTACCGGCGTGGATATCAGCGGCACTATCAAGCAGTGGCCTAACCACAAACGGAGATAGTAGTACAGACACCAGAGTCTTGTTCCGGGGCTTCCGCTTCAATGGCTGGAGCATCGCGGAGACAAACAACCGCTCTATAGGTCTTACAGGTAACGACCGGCTTTATGCACCATACGAGGGTATGAGCGGATACCGATATCTACAGATACAAATCAAAGCGCAAAGCGGCACCAACCAAGCCGGATACATCGAACTAACCGATTACCACGGGAACTGGAAAAGATGGCAGGTTGTGGCTCCTACGACCTCCTACAGCACGGTTACCCTTGACCTTTGCTCTCCTGATATCTGGAGCCTTGGAGCCTTACCGGCAACCGAAGACAAGGACAACCCGTACCCGCGCAAGAACACGGCATCCAGCAGCTACGCAGGAAGTGAAAGCGTAGACTCGGCTTATTGGGGCATCACTTCATGCCAACGTTTGAGGGTGTCTAGCGGATCTATTGACATTGGTACAACCACGCTGACCTACACCAACACCGACAGCACCTATGTACCGGATACGTTCACAGCGGCTTTTGAGCGCATCACGCCGGCAATCGTTGCAGAGGTAGACACCACCACCTACTACTACGGCAGACGATTTTGGCAACAAGACCGCGATGGTAGGACTGAAGAAGAAAGCGATGTCTACTGGCAGATGACGGTCGGTGGTGCAACGGGCGTGACAACCTATAGCGTTGACCCGGTAACCATCAGCGAGCTATGCGACCAAATCAACGCATCCGATAACTCGATTGTGAGGCATCCCGGCTGGACGGCAACCAACAGCGTAGCCTACCCGGCTGGTGCTACCTGCTCTGCATCTCAACCACCTCTTAGAGATTGTTTCCTGAATGGCGTTACCGGCTACAGCACTTGGCTAAGGGGCGGCGGTATCCTTGCCACGCCACACGCTACAACCGGTACAGACTTTGCTTACGGGCATCAGCTTGCGCAGGGTACCATCGTAGCCCAGACACTCTTCGACCGCATTAATGGTAACTTCCCGCCAGACTTACCGGATCCGTTTGATGTCAACGGCGGCACCGAAGCCGGGCTGTACTTGGCGGGTGGAAGTTTGCTCCGTGGTATCGCCCATGGTGCCTTGCTTGACAATGCGGGAGACCCGCTTACTAGCGGAACTGTCAACCTCCTACTAACAACGACGAGCGCGAACCGGGGGAGTGATAGCACGATAGATGCCGAAGGGCGGTACTACACCTCCGCTCCCTGGGGGCTTGGCGAAAGCAACCATACGGTGAGCTACAGCACAAGCACCATTGGATTGTTGCCACTTCACACCAGTCACCGCTTCCGCTCTTGGTTCCGCGAGCAGGAGTTAGCCGGTGTTTGTGTATCTGCTGCCGTGGCACCTAATCAGAGATTCTGCTATGCGGTAATCGAGTCCGGGGCGGTAGCTCTACACTTTGCCGATGGGCCGAACGCTACCAACTTTGTGATGACTTTGACATCGATTACTGACGCTTCATGCGTACACATCGCATACGATCCGACCACGGCTAAAAGTCGGCTCTATATCGTGGTTGAGGCATCAGGTAATGCCATCAAAGAATACTACACAGAAGATGAGGGGGTGACGGTATCCGTGGCAGTAACAGTAACCAGTAACGGCAATGATGCCAGTGTGGCAATCAACCCGATGGGTAAAAGAATCGTGCTATACCATCATTCTAACGACTTGTATAGGGTCATCTACGACCCACAGGGTAACGTCATTACGGCGGCAAGCATAATAGTCACCGGCGGGGTGCAGAACGGTAAGACGGCTATTGCTTGGAGGCTTGGCACTTGGTACGCCTATTACCGTGATGGTGGTAGTTCACTTATCCAAATCAGCAGCATCGATGACGGTGAGACTTGGAGTTAGGAAAAGAGGGGTGCTGGGCAGATGAGGAAACAGCAACCAGGAGACTGCCCAGCGTGTCGGGAGATAAGGTCGACAAAAGGAATATATCACCATGAGTAGACCTATCGCTTTAAGGGCAGCCAAAGAAGCCCTAGACAACATCGGTGTGCAGGAGACCGGGGACAATCGCGGCAAAGCGGTTGAGACATACCAAGCCTCTACGGTTCCACCTGTCCCACCCGGTAGCCCGTGGTGTGCTGCCTTTGTTGTGTACCGGCTTAGGAATGCAGCTCATGACTTGGCGCTAACAATCCCCCTTGACTGGCCACGCTCGGCTTACTGTCCCGATCATGGCAATTGGGCAAGAAGAACCAAAAACTGGCTAAGCGTGAAGGATGCGGAAGCCGATCATACAAAAGTAAGAATCGGTGACCTGTGCTGCTTTTGGTTTTCACCGCTGAACCGGCTGGCTCATATCGGGATTGTAATAGGTGTATTTCCTTGGGGTGTCAAGACCGTTGAAGGCAACACCTCACCAGAGATGGAAGACGAAGACAAGCCAGAGCGCGAAGGTGACGGGGTCTACCGCAAGGCTAGAGCATGGCGCGAGCTCGGCAGCAACGGTGGCTTTGTAAGCATCGACTGGTAACGAAAAAAGACCCGATTGTTTAGATCGGGTCTTTCCTCATCAGTTCCGGCATCAGTTGTTGTTTTTTTTGGTTTCCCTTGCGGGTGCTAGGATTATACCCTACGGCATCAACTCTTTTGCCATCTGTGCGATCCAAGCGCGTACACCCCAGTCATCAGGAGCGCCTTGAGTAAACTGGTCAATGCTGATGTTGATGTCTACCCCACCGGAACTGTAGACCACGTTCAACAACTCACCCTTGCAGGTCGTGAACCAGAGCATCCGGGAAAGGTTGTGGATGCTTACACGGATAGAGCGCTGATACTGGTAGGCTCCCCGCGCTTCATTCCACATCGCGCTAAAGTCAAGCTCGATTGTTTCAAAGGTTGTATGGTCGCGCTTAAGCACTTCCTCCAACCGCTCCATCGTGTAAACCTCATCTACTACTGTCATTCTTTATCTCCCTGCGGTGTATATCCGCATCCAGAATATACACTGAATGCGGATAACTTGTCAAACTGTTTTTATCGTTACCGATTCTGAAGCCGGGATTACCTCAAGCCCTGGCGCGTGGACGGTGGCAAAGTCACTGAGCTTGCTAACCAGCACAGTATGCTTTGTCTTGATCGCTTCCGGGTTGTGATGCATCAGCCATGCAACGGCTTCCTCTTCCTCAACCACCTTGACCCGCTCGGCTACAGTGCGGAAAGAAACCGTACCGAATGGGCAAGTCCAAGTTTTGACCTTCAAGGAGCCGTCAGCCTTGCGCGGTAACTGCGACATTGCAAAGTCTTGCAGCTGGGCGTTGTACTGGCGCTCCAACCATTCCAGCCGGGCCTGATGCTTGCCGATCATCTTGCGGGTGTTCTCTACGATCGCATCAAGCTTGGAACGTTCAGCCTGTAAGGTTGCCTCGATGTCCATGCGCTTACGCATCACCAGGAGCGCAAGGTCTTCCGGTGATTCGTCACCCTTTATCCAGCCGGACGCGGGCCCGGCATACTCGCCGGTTTCCTCGTCGTACAGCTCACCATCGATTACATCAAATCCCATTATCTTCCTCCCAGCGGTCTAGCCTTCAGTGGCTGATCAATAACAATGTTGCCCTGTGGGCCTCTACGGTAGTCATCACGAGGCGCTACCGCTCCGTTTGCATCATCATCCTCATCGGCACTTATTGCCAGCAGAGCGGAGACAGAATACCGGCGGCCGTAAGTAAGCGCAGAGCCTAAGCCGTGAGCATCCGGCTTGGTTACTGGGATTGTTGCCGTCGTGCTGATCCACTCGCCGGAGGCGTGAATGATGCGGCTCTCTACAGTAATCGCTGTGACCTTGCCATCTGTGACGTGAGTTTCCGTGGTGCCTTGGGTTAGCATCAAATCGTTTGCCGTAAGGATAGGGCGCAGAGCGTCAAGGATACTGTCAAGGGTTACATACTTGCTCTTGAAGGCAGGGTTGTTGCCTTCCTTGCTGATGCCCTGCATCCGGCTTTGTGCCTTGATGAGTGAAGGGGCGATAGCCCCTATGTTTTCGCTGCTAGTCAAATCTCTTCTCCCATTGAAACATTGAGTCGGTCAATGCGTTTGATTACTTCTGCCCGGTCGTTTAGATCAACGCCATAGTCATCTACAAAGTACTGTGCAAGCTCGCTGTCTTGGTTGCTCATGATGTAGTCTGCGGTCTCTTCATGCTTCATTGCAAAGACCGAACCGCACTTGTAGCCGTGGCCACCATCAGAGTAATACTCAACCTCATCGAGTAGGTCTCTAGGTATGTAGACCTCTAGCCAGTCATCTGCATATACTGTCATTGTTATTCTCCCGTTACGTGGTTGGATGCGTCAGCGTTGTAGTCATCTGGATCGGCAATCTTGATGCAGACATCGCCCATACCAAAGATGACCACATCATCTTCTACCCGGATGTCTTCGTCTTCACACTCGTTGATTGCGTCGATGGCTTCGTCAAGGTCGATATCGTGCAAGCCTGAAGGACTGCTGAGCTGAAGGCCCATGCCTTCTTCGATTGCCCACTTGACTGTTGCGATTGCTGATGCTTTCATTTCTTATCTCCCGTACCGCTTGGTACATCAACAATATACATTGTAGATATATATAACGCAAGGGGTTGACAGCATATTATATTCCTGTGGTATATATGGGACATGATTAGAGGATTGACACAAAACGAGTTATCGCGGCGTACTGGTTTCAAGCAGCCACGCATCAGCGACTATATGACCGGCAAGAAAGCGCCTAGTGATACATCTTTGATTGCTCTTGCTGAAGCGATGGACATGGATCCTGCGGAGCTGAGTAAGCAGCTATTGATGCGTAGAACTCTACGCAAGGGCAAAGCACCGGAAGCACCAGAGCAACCGGGCGAATAAGGTAGATAGGGAGATAAGACAATGCGACGATGCATAGAGTGTGGTTCAGAAGTTATTGATCGTGACAAGATGTGTACGGCTTGCCGGGTAAGTGAATGGCAAGACCAACAAGCGCAAGCCCAACAGCTCAGGGATCGGCATTATGCGCTGGAGGCTAACCGCGATGCTTACCTTGGACGTAAGCGGGCGGTGCGGGATTCCATCCGTGCAGGTGTGGTTACTGCGGTAAGTGTGCTGCTGTTCTTGGCTTTGGTATCTGCTACCCGTGATGCCATGCGGTACGAGTACCAGACTAAGCCGGCGGCACTTAAGGCGCAGGGTGTCAAGTGAGTAACTACACCTTGCTACAAGGGCATTGTCTGGAATTACTCCGGACACTGCCTACCGAATCGGTTCAAACCTGCATCACATCGCCGCCTTACTTTGGGTTGAGGGACTACGGATGCGATGGGCAGATTGGTTTAGAATCAACGCCTGATTCCTTTGTTGCTTCATTGGTTGATGTCTTTGCTGAAGTACATCGAGTCTTAAAATCAGACGGTACTCTTTGGTTGAACCTCGGCGATAGTTACAATGGTGCAGCAAGTAATCGTACCGGTCAAAATGGTTACAAAGATGAGCGCACGAATCGAGATAAACGATTCTCTACTGGCGGTATTGACGGGCTGAAAGCTAAAGACCTAATAGGCATCCCGTGGCGGGTTGCTTTTGCCCTTCAGTCATACGGCTGGTATCTGCGGCAGGACATCATCTGGCATAAGCCTAACCCTATGCCAGAATCTGTAACCGACCGATGCACCAAGGCACACGAGTACATCTTTCTTCTGTCCAAGTCTTCAAAATATTATTATGATATTGATGCAATAAGGGAGCCACACATACACGCTAACGACCACAGGAATGACGGCAAGCGGCATACATATTCTGATTCAGCTAAATACAATCAAGTTGACCCTGAGAGACAAAGAACTAAAACTGATTGTGTTTCGTTTCATCCTAATGGCAAAAACAAAAGGTCTGTCTGGACAGTCAACACAAAGCCATACAAGGGCGCTCACTTTGCCGTGTATCCAACCGAGTTGATACGGCCTTGTGTACTGGCTGGTAGCCGTCCCGGTGATGTCGTGCTTGACCCGTTCAATGGAAGCGGCACCACCGGTTTTGTATCAATGGAGGAACGAAGGAAGTACATCGGGATTGATATCAATACAGAGTATCTAGCCATTGCTGAAGCGCGGATAAAGTCGGCGCAAGTACAAGAAACAATGGAGTTTGATTCTGAAGCCTAGCGCATCCGTTGTACGTCAGACGCTCCGGGCTTTATCCAAGGCACCGGAGCGTTTACTGTCTCACGAGGAGATGGTTTTACTACACCAAGCATGGGCGGCGGGTATCATGCCCAAAGAGTGCATGGCGGAAATGGTTCACCGTAACACCGGCCTATGTAAAGAGATGGCCAAGCAGATACATAAGCAGGATGATTTTGAAGATGCCGTAGCGTTCTGCCTTCAGGGCTTGATTATCGCCATCCAACGGTGGGATTCCAGCCGGGGGCTAAGGTTCAGCACTTTCGCGATGAAGTGGATAATCCAAAAGTATCGCCGCTACCAGTCAACCCAAAGCAAGACCATACGGGTATCCGAACACACTATCTACAAGTGGCTCAGGATCCGCAAGGCACACGATCAACACCTCCACCAACACGGCACGGCTCCAACCGATGAACAGCTCTCAACCTACACCGGCCTATCGGTTACGATGATACGCATAGCCAGGGATAGCCAACAAGTGCAGCCGGTTAGCATCAATGTCCCGGTCTCCGGTACGGATGGTTTGGTCTATGAAGATTGCAGGGTGCTAGGAGCCTCCACAAGCCCCGAAGAGGCGTTTATCGCTGAATCATGGGCAGATAGACTAGGTGATGCTTTGCTGAGTCTAGATGACGATTCAAGATATTTACTGGTTAGGCGCTTTGGTCTTGATGGTTCAAAGCCGGAGACCTTGCGGACAATAGCAAGCAGGTACAAGACACCCGTTACTGTCATCGAGGCGCAGATAGAATCAGCCTTGGCAACCATACGGGGGCGGTACGAAGTGGAAGACCTGACTTGAAACACCTTGAAGATAAAGAGCAGATAGCCCTGATTACTTGGGTGCGCCTGATGGCTACAAAGCATCCTGAGCTTGCCACCGTTTACCATTGCCCTAACGGTGGGCATCGAGACATCAGAACAGCTGCTAAGTTCAAAGCCATGGGCGTTCTTGCCGGGGTCTGGGACATCTTCCTACCTTGCCCAGCGCCGGGACTGTACGTTGAGATGAAGGCCGGTAAGGGTCGACTAACACCGGGGCAGGTTTCCTTCCGTGATGCGCTCCAGCCGCACGGCTACACCTTTATCGTTGCGTACACTTGGCACGATGCCGCCAAGGCGATAGCCGATCATGTGGGCTTTGACGCAGGGTTGTAATTCGTGGTATAAATTTCCTGTTGTCAAACAGGGAGACTTTCCCAAACCTTTAGAACCGCCTAGTATTGCAAGTACTGGGCGGTTTTGCTTTTGATGTATAATGTTGATGAACCTATCCTTCAAGGTTTGGCTTTGCCAGCCCCCGGAGTAGCTACCGGGGGTTTCCTGAAGTAGGTATCTTGAAGGAAAACATAGGTACACATCATGGCACTCCCTGCCACTGATGCCGTTCAGGCTATTTCATTCCTGCGGCATCTTTTCAAACCATACACGGATGGCTTTATTGAAATCCGTCCACTCTCCAAACACAACCCGGTACACGCTAACCGCACCACTTACCGCATCCCTGAATGCTTGAAGGGTGAAGCCGGGCAAGCACTTAGCCAGCACATCATCTCCCTCGCAATGCGTGGTTACGATGTCTATGTAGGCGTGTGTCCCCGTGCCGCACCTGAAGGCCCAGGGCGTAAGCTCGGTAAAGAATCCATCGAGTATGTCGGGGCGCTTTGGTTGGATCTAGATTCCAAGGTACCGGGGAGTAGTCAAGGATTACTTGACAACTGCGACATCGTGGTTTCTACCGGCAACGGATGGCACGGCTACAAGGTAGCACCTACACCCATGCGGGTGACCTCAACCAAAGAACGCACAGCGGTAGAAGCCAAGGTGCGGAGCTTTGCGAATGCCATACTACCCGGCACCGATAACGTCGCTAATGTGGATCGCATTCTAAGGGTACCGGGAACCATCAACTGGAAAGACCCGGACAATCCTAAGCCCGTGCATCTCTTGAAGGGCGGCGGCATGAAGCCAACCTACAAGGAATCCTTGGTGGTTGCGGAGTTTGGCGATTCTAGGCTTGATGCCCTGCTGGCATCCGCCAAGGCGGGTGAGCTGGGACACGCAAGCTTCGGGACGCTATACCGGATGCCTTGATACTTTCTTTCTTGAGTTAGAACAGGCTTGCGTAAAGTCAAAGGCTGATGCAAGATGGACATTCCTACTGGCTATTGTCAGAGCCGACCTGCCGGAGATTATGAGGCACTACTTTGGAGACTAACGATTTTTGGGATATCCCCCTTGTACCGGACATCAAGCCGGAGCGGAAGCAACGCGAACCGGGTGAGCCGTCAGGTGATGGCACGATGGCGAAACTCTACACGCGGCACCCTGAAGGGGGCGGGCCTTACGG
>Ga0255117_1000645_pt1 | contig 10663 bp, 9 predicted proteins | sample Law_Atlam_RepA_8_2_FD_188583 | JGI IMG/M metagenome (GOLD analysis project Ga0255117, IMG submission 188583) | Freshwater microbial communities from St. Lawrence River, New York, United States - Law_Atlam_RepA_8h | ecosystem: Environmental > Aquatic > Freshwater > River | place: USA: New York...
GATATAAATAGGCCTAAGGTTTTCCCGCATCGCGCGGAATGCGGAATCAATCAAGCGTGGTGCGGTAGCCGGGTCATCGATGGCGACATTTGCGCAGGTGATCTCGGCGAAGAGATTTTGCTGGCTGTCAAAGGTGTTGACCATATGGTGGAGGAGAAAGCCTTCGTGGCGCTCGGAGAGTCCGGGTGCGCCAGAGATGACGACCATTTGTGAGCGTTCAGCGAAGGCGCACTGCACGGCATTAATGACTTTGCTGGCGCCGACGGAGTAGGTTACGAGGAGGCATCCGGTGCCCGCGATGCGTGCGTATGCATCCGCGGCAAAGCCAGAATGGTTTTCATCCGTGTTGTTGATGACATCGATGCGGGGATCATCCCAGCATTCGCGATAGAGGTCGAGGACATAGTCGCCAGGGATACCGAAGATGTGTCCGATGCCTTCATCCGCGAGGCGGTTGCGAAGAAACTCTCCAACGGTCATGTGAATTCTCCAACGGCGTTACGCAGCACAGACAACATTGTCTGTACAGCGTACGCAAATTCAGTGTACCCAATTCGGCTGGCATTGCGAATCTGCTGTTCGGCGTTGGTGATGTCTCTTCTTGAAATAAAGTCTCTGAGTTGGGGCGGAGCGCCGTGTGTTACGGAAATTCTGTTTTTGATGTTATTTGACTGTGGAAGAGCCTCCTAATGAAACAAATCCTCCGCGTAGGCCGATGCCGTTGGACGTTACGAAACTCCTGTCAATATTGGCATTGCCTCCCAACGAAACAAATCCTCCGCGTAGGGGAGGGCCGCTGTGCCCTCCCGCGCGTATCGGCAACTTGGCCAGCCTTATGTTTCTTCTAACTGATGTAGACCCGCTCCACATTTCATGGTGCATCGCGTTGCTACGTTGGTTCGATGTTGGATCAGGTGTTTTGAAATACAAATCCTCCGCGTAGGGGCGGACCGCCGTGTCCGCCCGCAAAGGAAAACGTGACAGTTGGATTTTGTGATGATGCCTGTCTCGCAGGAAACGGGGTGTCCGCTTGCGCGGTGGATGCATCCCGTGCGTGCCGAGGTCGCCGGATGTTACGCAAAATTCTGTCTGGTGTTCGGTTCGGCTGGGATAGGCGGTAACGTCTGCTGGCTAAGTGGGGCGACCATCCCCGATGGCAGCACTTTGGAATATGGTTGTCGATGGGGGAACTGGCCATCGAGGACGGTGCCCGCCCTGCCAGCCGCCGAATCTGAGGTGGCTTTCAGTATCTGGTAGCTGGCCAGTCCGGCTAGCGGCCCACCCGCTCAACATTCCACCGCGCATTGACTAGCCCCCAGTTTTTCGTACAACATGGTTAAGCGGCTATTGTTATAGGTTGTGGCCGAAGGCTTGCCTTTTCATAATTGTCCGGGCTCTCATACCCCAAATAGGAATGCCTTCGGTGGCGATTGTACCAAGTCTCGATCCATCGAAAGATGTCTTGTATTGCTGACCGTCGGGTTTTGTATGTCACCCGATAAACCAGCTCCTGTTTCAATGTTCCGAAGAAGCTCTCCATCGCCGCATTGTCCCAGCAATCTCCTTTCCTGCTCATACTCTGAACAAACTTGTTGTCAGCCAGCTGTTTCTGGAATACATCACTCGTGAACTGCGTACCCCTGTCGCTATGCACCAGAAGCCCAGGTGTTGTCTTGCGTTGATCGATTGCCATAGCGAGTGCTCTCGTTGCAATCGATGCATCGAGTGTGCTTTGAAAGCACCAACCAACGATCTTACGAGAGTACAAATCCATCACAACTGACATGTAAAGCCATCCCTGTTCAGTTGGGATGTACGTGATGTCCGTCACCCATTTCAGGTTGGCTGCCTCTGCCGAGAAATATCGGGCCAACAGGTTGTCCGGGTAACTTGCAGCGTTTGTATCCAGTGGAGTTTGACGATGCTTACGCCGAACGACGCCACAAATCCCGGCATCCTTCATAAGCCTGGCACCTTCGCCCTGGCGCTGACCGGTGGCGGAGCGCTCATCGGTATTTGTATCCGCCGTCGTCGCAACGCAGCTTAGTTCCCCTAGACCTGCGCGGGCAGGCAACGGCGCCTGTCCGCCCCTACGCGGAGCTTGCCAAAAGCGTTACGGCAGCTTTCTAAAATCGTAAACGCACAACGTATTGTTGTAATGTCCGGCGACCAGCCCGCCGCCACCTGTGTTATAGCCGTAGGGGACAGATGCACTTAGACTACCCGTTGAGATTTCTCGGCCAAAAAACATGCTCATGTAGGTCAGGGCGGAAGTTGATGGACTCTTAACGCTAGGCTTTAGAAGTGTCGTCAGGGCTCCGTTTTGGTCAAAGTAAAACGACACAATGCCATCCACAATTGTATTGCTAGGAAAGCCGATGGTTAGCGTAAGGGAAGTGTCCGTTCCATCCACCCCAAGCCGATGAATCGTGAGTGGAGCGGATCCATCTTGTTTTTGCTTTGTGATAGCCAATACTGCGGCTTTCCCGATAGCTAAGCGGCATAGCGCAAAGTTCAGGTTTTGGTTATTCGTGTCAAAACAGTCGCGAAGAATGACATTCCCAATCGAAGCGGACAAAGTGATCATCGATGCAATCTGCCTACCGCTGTTTTGTTGGTTCGGTGGCGGGAGGGGACCGTATGCCACGACATCCCCATCTGCATTGAAAGTGCCCCGGATCGGTGCGACTTCCTTGCCTATCGCACCTGTCATATCCCGTGACCACAGCGTGTTGGATGCTTTATCAAAAGCCTGAACATGCCAATCCAGGCGCTCACCTGCACTTGTTTTCACAGGCACATAGCCCAGCAGGAAGATACGACCATTGTTGTCATCGGTGATCGCATCCGTTATGCGAAACGATTTTGGAAACCCAGTCAATGGTGATGCGATACTCGTGGGAGGCCCCGCCGGAATGTGGAGTGCCAAGGTTGCATGATTGCCGGCAGAAATGGCAAAGGCGTGGATGCCTCCCTTTAGGTCTGTCGTAAGCTTGATTGGATGCAACGCGGTGCCATCGATTGCCGCTGGATGGATGCGTTCAAAAATCCGCTGACCATCCCGAGTAAACACGGTGACACCCAGATAGCGACCCGGTGCTAAGTTGCGTGCGTTGCTGCGATCGGCAATAAGCTCGGATGCCACATAAATCCGACCGCTTTCCGTACTGAAGACTTGCTTCGGTGTGGATGTAATGCCTTTCTCATCGCTTCGCTTCGTTACCCATTGGGCTTTGCCTTTCGGTGACAGCATCACCGTGATCAGCTGGTGGTCACCATTTGCCAGGATTGCATCCCCAGCCACAATGATTTGATTCTTTGTGGTCATGCACATAGCGGTGCCCGATGAACGCTTGATGCCAGGCTCACTCAGTTGAAAAATCAGTCGTCGACTCAGGTCTGTGGTTGGTTTATGAACCTTACTTCCGAGGACGACACCTACTGGAGGTTTCCGAGGTGTGCTAAGGGAACCGATGACGATTGGAGACGCGATGATGATGCCCAAAACGACGGATGCTGCTAGCTGTGCTGCCGCGGAAAGGACGATTCCCTTTCGGGTTGGAGCTTTACTTATCTCAGGAAGGGCTGTGAACGGAAGTGCCGGCGTCCCGATGGGATTCTCATCACCGAGGTTGCGGAGTCGGAGCTCAAAAGTCGATGTGAGTGATTGCGATGTAGGTTGCAGATGCGCTTCTGCCTGCCACGTGCGCCGGAGAACCGCAGTGCGTTGTTTATCAAACTGTTCGCGTAGCTCAACAAACGCGGCGGATAACGATGGGAGGAGTACTTTATCTTCGGCGATGGCATCAAATGCGGTCCCTGCATCGAGGACTGTTTGTGCATCATCACTCGTAAAAACAATCCTTGCGAGGCTACAGCACTCTTGATAGTCAATCGCGAGGAATGTGGTGTCGATGGAAACAGCGTCCTCAGTGATGATAATCGGGGTATCGGCAATCATCGTCGAGATTGCTGTCATCACGGAGCGGCGCCAAGTGTAGAGCAGAACACTTTGGCTTTTGTCATCACTCAGCGGCCATACGGCATCCGTGAGCTCTTTCCGACCCATTTTGCAGCTTTGGGACGTCGCAACTAGGCCGAGGACGTACCAGTACTTGCGTGTGATTTGGGATGAGACAGGTGCACCATCCACGGTGATCCTGCACTGGCCCAGCAGATGAATGAGCGGACGCATTATGGCATAGTCTACTCGGCAAGTAGTTTTTGCCAGCCGTCTAAACCCAGAAAAGTGTCGTTAATGTTTGTGAAATAGCAACTAAGTGGATACCGCTACAGGCTAACACTTCAACGCACTGGTCACATTTGGCAGAAACCCAGCAAAATTAGCGGGATAGCTATCGATTGGTGGTCATCCCATTCCGGCTAGGGTTAGAGGCAGTGAATGTCTCAGTGTTGGGCCCCTCTGTTGATTTTGTGTCTTCAAGCCACGACTCCAGACTATTAACCTTGTTGTGTTGATATCTGGTCAGCGGGTACTCATTACGGATCGAGCACCGACCACGAGATGAATCATCTAGCATTCATGAATGCTTGGGATATCAAACTTTACTGGACTTTACTCAAACTTTACTCATCTTTACCTGCCGTTGGTATTTACACGCAAATCTCGATGCTGGAGAGTGACGCGGGCGACCTTTCGATTGCCCGATTCCAAATCATTAAGCAAAAGTGTCCGGTCGCACAAGCTGCCCGGAATCTTCATTTGAGGTAAGTCATGAAATTCTCATCCATGCGTAGCGCGATCGTCATCGCAAGTGTAGTTGCAGGTAGTGTTATCCCGACGCAGGCGTTTGCTCAGTTTGATGTGTTCAGCAGTGTAAACGAACTTCAGTACGGGGTGAACGGGACGAGTACCTCTACGTACTTGTTCAATAGTTCGATGATTCTGAACAGCATTGACTTTGGTACTGCCACTATCTCATCAAACGGAATCCCCACTTACTTTAGTAACTTGATTCTTTCTTACCAAGTCGGCACCGGGGCATATCAGACTGTCGACAACTCACTCTTAGGTACGGTAGACGCTAAAGGCTATCAGCGTATCTATCTCGGAGAATTGAACGTGGCTGCGGGTACGGAGGTGAAAGTCAGAATCCAAGGCAATCACAATATGGCTGCTGACTACACCCTCAATGCCGCATCGAACGTTTCTTACCTTGGCGGTAATCCAGATTTTGGGAATGCTGGCCGCTTCTATAATAGCAATCTCCGTGTCTACAACCCTGGGTCGACCGTCCCTGGCGCTAGCGTCGCGCCAGAGCCCGGCACCTTCGCCCTGGCGCTGACCGGTGGAGTAGCGCTCATCGGTGTTTGTATCCGCCGTCGTCGTAACGCGGCTTAGTTCCCCTAGCTGTGTGCGGGCAGGCAAAGGCGCCTGTCCGTGCACGGGTGTTCGTGTTGTTAGAATGCTCTCGCATAGCGATACGCTCGGCCGGACACAGCGGTCCGCCCCTACGAAGAGGTTGTGTTTCTGATTGCCATGTCAAATCACGTTGCGGCGTTGCATCGCGATGCGCGAGCGAAGACACATCTATTCAACATCACACACGAAAGTCGCAAGCAAATAGTTACGCGCGCGTTTGAATCGAAATGGTCACTGTCATCTTTACATCAACGTCAATGTTGCACCGTCTCTGAACTGCTACTTTGATCGGGACAAGATAAATTCCTTGCCGCGGCATAAGAGATGTTTCCCAGCGCACATCCCCACATTCGCAAACGGCACGGATACAGCCCCAACCGTAAGAAACGCTGCTGCCCAATGACACGAGTTCTGCACTAATGTCGTTTGGCACAGGCAGAAACACAAAAGGCGAAGGGCCACGCCACTCAATAGTCGTTCCCGTAAATGTAATTGTCACAGCGGATTTTACAGAATAGTGGCATTCACTTCTGAACCCTTTTTTGATCACCATCGCTCTGTTTCCATGACAGCCTCCCGGAACACGCCGGGACGCCTCGTTCACGGGAGGCTGCCTCATCAAAGGAATGCACCATGGACACACGTTTTGGATTCGGCACGGTTGTAACAGCATCGTTTAACGACACCATCGACAGTGTCACCGCCGCCCTTAAGACCGAGGGGTTTGGCGTGCTCACGGACATCGATGTCGCAGCAACCATGAAAGCAAAGCTCGACAAAGATATGCCGCCCTACAGAATTCTCGGAGCCTGTAACCCAACGCTTGCGTATCAGGCCATCGCCGCCGAGCCCGAAATCGGACTTTTGCTGCCCTGCAATGTCGTCGTTCGGGCAATCGATGACGCAACAACAGGCATCTCGTTTATGGACCCGGAAGCGATTCTTCAGCTTGTGGATCAACCCGGAATCGATGTCCTCGCGGCGGATGTCAAAGCGCGCCTCCTACGCGTGATGGCGGCAGTTTCCACGGACTAACGGCATTAACAATGTAGCGCGATAGAGTGTGGCATGGCTGAAAATCCATCAACGGTAGAGGCTTATGTCGCAGGCTTTGATGGCATCCAGCATGCCAAACTTATGGAGCTGCGCGGTGCGCTGCGTGCGGCGATTCCGGATGCGCATGAGAAGATTAGCTACGGGATGCCGGCGATTAGCATCCGGAAGAACGTCATCTACTACGCCGCCTGGGAAAAGCACATCGCTGTGTACGGCTGGCTTGGCGCGGATGCAGCCGTTCTTGCGCCGCTGAAGTCCCATGTTTCCAGCAAAGGGACGCTGAAGTTTCCCCTCGAGATGGCGCTTCCGATCGCTGACATCGTCAATCTCGCGCTGCACCTCGCCGCGCGCTGCCGTTAGAGCGTTCTTCCCCCACAGATCCACAGGAATATAGGCTGTTGGTGCGGAACTGTGCCTGCATGACAAAGTCCACTGCCCGGATTATTATCGATCCCCGCTATATTGCAGCCGAGATCGACCCGCGGATTTACGGTGGCTTTGCAGAGCATTTAGGCAAGCATATCTATACCGGTATGTATGAGCCTGCGCACGCCACCGCGGATGCGAATGGTTTTCGCACGGATGTCATCGAGCTGGTACGCGGCCTTGGGATGCCTATCATCCGCTACCCAGGTGGGAACTTTGTGAGTGGGTACGATTGGGAAGATGGCGTTGGTCCGAAGGGCGAGCGTCCGAAGCGCCTCGATTTGGCATGGGGCGTTACAGAGACCAACCAGTTTGGCACGAATGAGTTTATGGATTGGTGTGGACTTGTTGGCACGGAAGCGATGCTGGCGGTGAACCTCGGAACCCGTGGTATTGATGATGCCCGTAAGCTGGTCGAGTATTGTAACCATCCAGGTGGGACCGCCCTCTCTGATCTCCGCAAGCAGCACGGCTATACTGCGCCACACGCCATTAAGACGTGGTGTCTTGGCAATGAAGTGGATGGTTTTTGGCAGATGGGGACGAAGACCGCCACAGAATATGGACGCCTCGCACGGGAAGCATCCAAGCTGATGAAGGGTGTCGACCGCCGCATCGAGACGATTTTGTGTGGCTCGAGCGGCCGTGCGATGCCGACATTTGGGCACTGGGAATGGGAATCCTTGATGGAGTCGTATGACGAGGTTGACTATGTGTCTCTGCATACGTACTACGATGACCATGGTGGTGATATGGCGGCGTTCCTTGCCGAGCCGGAAAACATGGGCGACTTTATCCGCGAGGCGGCGTCGGTCTGTGATGCAGTAAAGGCATCGAAGAAGTCCAGCAAAACCATGATGCTCAGTTTTGATGAGTGGAATGTCTGGTTCCCGGAGAACAATTTGATTGACCGTAGCCCAACGTGGCCGGAGCTGAGTAAGCGTGCATCGGATGTCTACGACATGGCGGATGTCCTATGTGTCGGCGGGATGTTACTAACATTGCTTGAGAATGCAGCGCGGGTGCGGATTGCCTGTATTGCGCAGCTTGTGAATGTGCTTGCACCGATTTTGACGGAGCCGGGCGGGCCTGCGTGGCGACAGACGATTTGGTGGCCATTTGCGCTAACGAGTCAATACGGTCGCGGGCAGGTGTTGCATACACCGGTGGTTGCTCCAGTCTATGATGCCAAGAACCGGGATGCGGTTCCGGTCATCAAGTCCGTAACCGTGCTGGCGGATACAAAAGATGGCCCGGCACTGCACATTTTCATGATCAATCGTGAGCCATCCGGTGCACAGGTGGATATTGAAATTGATGTCCGTGGGTGCTTTCCATTTGGAAGCATGGTGCATCACTGTATTCGGCACGATGTGCTCCGTACGGAGAACACGATTGATAACCCAAATGCGGTCATGCCGACTGTGGATGGGCATCCCGTTGGGAGTGATGGCAAAATCCGAATTCGCTTGTCTGGTTGGAGCTGGAATTTGGTGCGCATTAGGCTGCTGAGGTGAGAGAGAGCGCTTTATGAAATCCTTACAAACCCCTGACATCCAGTTTGTTGAAAATGCCCATATCCGCGTAGGTATTACCCGCAAGTGGGGCGGCGCGATCACGCATGTGTCCATTCCGGGCGGACCGAACATCATTAACTCGCACGACCTCGGGCGGCAGATTCAGCAGTCGTACTACAGCGGGCCGCCGAACTACCAAAAGGCTGGTAAGGAGAAGAGCAAGGCCTGGAGTGCATTTCCGTGGAATCCGATTCAGACGGGGGATGCGTACCGCAATGGCTCGCAGGTTGTGGATGTTCGCATCAGTGGGAATTCGTTGTATGTAAAGACCATCCCGATGCTTTGGCCGATGAACAATGACCCTGGCGAGTGCACGATGGAGACGTGGATTACGCTAAGTGCGACCAGTCCGGCATTTACGTACAAGGCCAGGTTGACAAACCATCGGAGTGACAAAACGCAGTACAAAGGCGGAGCGCAGGAGGTCCCGGCGGTGTATGTGAATGGTCCTTATCACCATCTCATGATGTATACAGGCGACAAGCCATTTACCGGAGATGCGCTGCGTGAGCTGCGAAATGACCACAAGGAAGACTGGCCGTGGGTGAATTCATTGCCGACGGAAGGCTGGGCTGCGCTTGTGAACGATGCCGGTACGGGAATCGGCGTGATGGTGCCATCCCCGCTCGAGTTCCACGGCGGCTACTTTGGCAAGCGGGGAGTTGGCGGCGAAACGGATGCGAATACGGGCTACATGTCACCGATTGCGAGTGAAGTCCTCGACCACAATGTGGTCTTTGATTACCGTGCGGAGTTTGTGGTTGGGACGCTTGCCGAGATTCGTGCTGCGGCGGAGAAACATCGGCCGCGCGGCCTCCCATCGTGGGACTTTTCGGAGCGTCGCAGCGGATGGATATATGAGTCGGGCACGGATGCTGGATTTCCACTCAAGGACCGCGGGCTGGGCGGGACTCCGGAACCTGGTCTCGAGACGCTGCGCATCCTTGGTCCGTATGCATTTTGGCAAGCAAGCGCCGCGAAGCGGGTTAGGTTGCAAATCTCGGCGAAGGCTGCGGGGAGTGTGCGTGTGTTTTGGCGTGGTTTGCCTCCTGCGGATGCTAGCACAAAGCCAAGTCTGTGGTCGGCGTGGCGCGGGACGTGGTTTGACAATGAGCGGTCGGTTTCCGCGATGTTCCCGGCCGGGAAGAAACGCTGGGTTGACATCGACCTCAGTGGGAATGTGAACTACAAAGGTGCGATTTGTGGGTTGGGACTGGACATCCCCGCGGATGTTTTTGTGCACCAGGTGCGGGTTGTTTGACGGTGATTTTTGCAGTGGGCGTTTCCGGGTGATGGTGTCGTAACAGAGTGTTTGTGTATGAACCATCAGTACAAAGAAGCAGGACCGGGGCAATCAAGCGGAAACACTCCACTCTGGTTTTTGGCTGGTCTGTGGTTTGGCTCGACGGCTGCTGGGCAAGGCTTGGTGATGTTCATCGGGATTGTGGCAATCGTCGGGGTCTTCATCATTGGGACGATTTTTTCAGCTCTCGCGACGCTTGTCATGCTGCACTGGCGGATGCTGCTAATCCTTACTGGAGCTGCATTGCTGATTGGCTGGCTGGTGGCTTTATACATCCGTGAGGAACGGAGGAAGGTGGCCTGAGCAATGACCATCTTTCCGTCAGCGAACATCAAAACAAAAACACTCACCCCACGACGTGCGCATCTGCCCAGGTGCCAAGAACATCATCGCCAGTGAACTCAAGCATGATGCAGCCCTTACCACTGACATCGATGTCAATGGTTTTGGCAGGTGATTCTGGGCGCATTTTGCCACTGTCAAAGAGGACTTTGTTGCCGAAAAAGTCTTCTTCCATGACACGGAAGCGGCCTTCGGCGCCGGGCTTGTTGCCTTGCGAAAGCCCGATGGTCGCGCGGAAGCGGTTTGCTTTACCGTCGAGCTTGTACAAGAGGTTGGATTTGCCCTTGCATCCGATTCCATGGCGGAAGTAGCGGCCACCTAGAATCAGCAAGTCGCGCTCGGCTGTCAGGTCCATGGTGGCGTGGTTACCACTTTTCCAGATGTAGCAGAGGCTGCTCAGCTGCGTGATGCCTTTCCGTGTAATCGTATAGCGCTCGAGCGGGAGAGGTGCTGGTCCGGGGAGTGGAGCACCCTTGTAGCCGACACGCAAAAGCATGTGATCATGCTGCGCGAGAGGCTCGCTTGTGAAACCGCCATCCGAGAGGCCAAGACTTCGACGCCCCCACACATCGTAGA
>Ga0255117_1000649_pt1 | contig 10581 bp, 10 predicted proteins | sample Law_Atlam_RepA_8_2_FD_188583 | JGI IMG/M metagenome (GOLD analysis project Ga0255117, IMG submission 188583) | Freshwater microbial communities from St. Lawrence River, New York, United States - Law_Atlam_RepA_8h | ecosystem: Environmental > Aquatic > Freshwater > River | place: USA: New York...
TGCCCAAACAAAAGTAATTGAACCCATTCATTTGAACGAATTCAGGGTGTGACCAAGGCCCTGATGTGGTCGGGCAAAGACACAGCTTTTTGAAGTGGGAAATCCACCCAGATGGTGGTGGCACCCCCTGCCGCATAAATGACACCTGGCTGATTTTCAAGCTCTAGGGTGCACCAGCTTTCAAAAGTGGTGCGCGCAGGGTCACTCACATACATTTTGGCCAGCACATTGCCAGGATATTCAAGCTGTTTGTAGAAATTACAAAACGCATTCACGATGACAGGCCCTTGGCCTTGTGGGTTGGGTTCACAGCCAATCGATTGAAAATAATCGATCCGGACTGTTTCTAGATACCGAAAATAAACGGTGTTGTTCACATGCCCCATTGCATCCATGTCTCCCCAGCGAATGGGAATGATCATTTCGTGAACTTTTTTCTTGATTTCAGGTATTTCAAATTTCATGTGTCTTTGTCTCTGATTTGCCGCAAGCAAATGGCGAGAATTCACCCTCTGCCCATGTTTCGATTCTGCCTGTTCCACGCTTAAAATGGGCCACGATGCCGATATTTGGCTATTCGATCCCTAACTTAATGCGAGTCTCCCCATGACACCCGAAGAGATTTTGAACACACACGGTCCCCGCGAATCGATGGAATACGACGTGGTCGTGGTGGGCGGCGGCCCTGCAGGCTTGTCCGCGGCCATTCGCTTGAAACAGTTGGCGCTAGAAAAAGGCAATGAGGTTTCTGTGGTGGTTTTAGAAAAAGGCTCAGAACCTGGTGCACACATTTTGTCGGGCGCCATCATGGACCCCATCGCCTTAACAGAACTCTTTCCAAAATGGAAAGAAATGGGTGCCCCTCTGAATCAACCCGTCACAGAAGATATTTTCTTGATGACCACCGAAACGGGCGCCACTCGCGTGCCTAATTTCACCTTGCCCCCTTGCTTTCACAACGATGGCAACTACATCATCAGCTTGGGAAATTTCACGCGCTGGCTAGGGGAGCAAGCTGAGGCTTTGGGTGTTGAAATTTTTCCAGGCTTTACAGCCGCCGAAGTTTTGTACAACGACAATGGCGCCGTCAAAGGTGTGGCTACCGGCAACATGGGCGTTGGCAAAGATGGCGAGCCCACCGAAAACTTCCAATTGGGCATGGAACTGCACGCCAAGTACACTGTGTTTGCAGAAGGTGCACGTGGCCATTTGGGTAAGCAAGTCATCTCCCGCTTCAAGCTTGACGCAGGCAAGGATCCTCAAAGCTACGGCATCGGTATCAAAGAATTGTGGGAAATCGACCCCGCCCGTCACAAAGCCGGCTTGGCTTTGCACAGCGCAGGCTGGCCGTTGGATGAAAAAACCTACGGCGGCTCCTTCCTGTACCACATGGAAGACAACAAAGTGGTCGTTGGTTTTGTGGTGGGCTTGGATTACACCAACCCTTGGCTCAGCCCTTTTGAAGAATTCCAACGCTTCAAGACACACCCCAATATTCGCTGGTACTTTGAAGGCGACGAAGCCAAAGGCATTGCACCAGCCAAGCGCATTTCCTACGGTGCACGTGCAATAACGGCTGGCGGCATTTTGTCATTGCCCAAAACAGTGTTCCCTGGCGGCGCACTCATTGGCTGCGAAGCTGGCTACCTCAATGCCAGCCGCATCAAAGGCAGCCACGCGGCCATTAAAACAGGCATGTTGGCGGCTGAGGCAGCTTACGACGCACTGCAAGCGGGTCGTCAACACGACGAACTCAGCGCTTATCCCGCGGCTTTCGAAAACAGCTGGTTGCACACCGAGTTGAACAAAGCCCGCAACTTCAAGCAATGGTTTAAAAAGGGCCGCACTGTGGGCACCCTCATGACTGGCGTAGAGCAGTTCTTGCTGCGCGGTCATGTGCCATGGACCATCCGCCGCACTGCGGCCGACCACACCTATTTAAAGCCCGCGGCTGAGTGCAAGCCCATTCAGTACCCAAAGCCCGATGGCAAGCTCACCTTTGACCGCTTGTCCAGCGTGTTCATCAGCAACACCAACCACGAAGAAAACCAGCCCGCTCACCTCACCTTGAAGGATGCCAGCGTGCCCGTGGGCATCAACTTGGCCAAGTTTGCTGGACCTGAGGCGCGTTACTGCCCTGCAGGCGTTTACGAGTATGTGAAAAACGAAGACCAATCCGATCGACTGCAAATCAATGCACAAAATTGTGTGCATTGCAAAACCTGCGACATCAAAGACCCCACGCAAAACATCGTCTGGGTGACGCCAGAGGGTGGCGGGGGCCCAAATTACTCAGGCATGTAAAAAGTGTCTACGGCCTTAAAGACCTGTTTATAATTTGAATGGTCAGGAGAGCGTGGTCTGTTTTCAAAACGGGCCGCCGCCGAAGGCGCAGGAAGCTGAAATGCTTCTGAACGCTCAGGTACAAAGGACTGATAAACGTTCGTGGTTTGGCCATGAACGCTTCCTCACTGGAGAGAGAGGGCGGGCCATCAGGTCGAACCTTCCACCGAAGGCGCAACCCGCAGTGATTCTTTCTGTTGAAGGGCTCACCCGGCGAATCGCTCAGGTAAAGCGGACAGCGAGGGCAACCCATGATTTAGATCATGGTTTTTCATTGCCCTTGGAGAAATCATTTGTCCGCTGACACCACTGCTTTGCTAAATACACCTCTCAATGCGCTGCATCTTGAATTGGGCGCGCGCATGGTGCCCTTTGCAGGCTACAGCATGCCAGTTCAATACCCTATGGGTTTGATGGCTGAACACATTCATACACGCTCTGAGGCTGGCTTGTTTGATGTTTCGCACATGGGGCAACTGCGATTGGTGGGCACCGATGCTGCATCTGCTTTTGAATCCCTGATGCCTGTTGATGTCATCGACTTGCCAGTTGGAAAACAGCGCTACGGTTTATTGCTAACGGATGAAGGCAACATCATTGACGACTTGATGTTTGTCAACCGCGGAACAGACATTTTTGTCATTGTGAATGGTGCTTGCAAAGTGAACGACATTGCACACATACAAGCGCGCATTGGCGCCAAGTGCCAAGTCATTCCCATGCCTGAACGGGCACTCTTGGCTTTGCAAGGGCCCAAGGCCGTTGATGTTTTATCGCGCATGGTGCCTGGGGTCGAAAAATTGGTCTTCATGACGGGTGCATCATTTGATTGGCAAAGTGCTGATCTGTTCATCACGCGCTCCGGCTACACCGGAGAAGATGGCTTTGAAATTTCTGTGCACAACGATCAAGCAGATTTATTTGCGCGTGCGTTGTTAGCTCAAGCAGAAGTCAAGCCAATTGGCTTAGGTGCACGCAACTCTTTGCGACTTGAAGCTGGCTTGTGTTTGTATGGCAACGACATTGACACCAGCACCACCCCCATTGAAGCGGGTCTCAATTGGGCCATTCAAAAAGTTCGTCGTACAGGGGGTGCGCGCGCAGGTGGGTTTCCCGGCGCAGACATTGTGTTGGGGCAATTGGATGGCAGCCGTTCCCTCACCCGTAAGCGTGTCGGACTCATTGCACAAGAGCGAGTGCCAGTGCGTGAACATGTGGAATTACAAAATACACAAGGCGTCAAAATTGGCGAGGTGTCTAGCGGTTTACTAGGGCCAAGCGCCAATGTGCCTGTGGCCATGGGCTATGTTGATGTTGCAAGTGCCAGCTTAGGCACCGTGGTGAATGCCATGGTCCGAGGTAAAGCCGTACCCATGACTGTCAGCGCTATGCCTTTTGTCCCTAATCGTTATTACCGCGGGTGAAACGTGGAAAAGAAATTGAAACAATTCAAAACAATTGTGATCTGACCCCAATTAAACAAGGAGAGAAAAATGAGTTTGAAGTACACGGAAGAGCATGAGTGGATTTTGGTGAATGGCGATGTGGCCACGGTGGGCATCACGCACCATGCGCAAGATGCGTTGGGTGATGTGGTGTTTGTTGAACTGCCTGAAGTGGGAAGCAGTTTTGAACAAAAGGCTGTGGCAGGTGTGGTGGAGTCTGTGAAGGCTGCTGCCGATGTTTACATGCCGATCAGTGGCGAAATTACGGAAGTGAATGAAGCATTGCGTGCAGATCCCGCTTTGGCCAATACCGACCCTCTGGGTGCTGGTTGGTTCTTCAAGGTCAAGTTGTCTGATGCATCGCAAGTGGATGCTTTGCTCGACGAAACTGCTTACTCAGCGTTTGCAGCGTCTCATTGAAATTTGTTTGAAGTTTTTTGCTTTTTAATTTTTTGACCAAACTTTGAGTCTGAAAGTCAAACCATGCTGATGTCCTCTGCCGCCCCCTTAACCCAACTCGAAAACGAGAGTGAGTTCATTGCACGCCACATTGGCATCAGTGAAGCGGATGAAAAACACATGTTGTCGGTCATCGGCGAGGCTTCACGCCGCGCGCTCATTGACAGCATCGTGCCCGCCTCCATTGCACGCAGTCAGGCCATGAAGTTGCCTGCGCCCGTGACAGAGGCCGATGCGTTGGCTGAGCTCAAAGCCATGGCGCAGCAAAACAAAGTACTCAAGAGCTTCATTGGCCAAGGTTATTACGGCACTCACACACCCGGCGTGATTTTGCGTAACATCTTGGAAAACCCCGCTTGGTACACCGCCTACACACCCTACCAAGCCGAAATCAGTCAAGGCCGCATGGAAGCCTTGGTCAACTTCCAAACCATGATTTGCGATTTGACGGCCATGCCCATTGCCAACGCTTCCATGTTGGACGAAGCTACTGCTGCTGCCGAGGCCATGACCTTGGCCAAGCGCTCGGTCAAATCAAAAAGCAACAACATCATTGTGGCCAGTGACTGTCATCCGCAAACCATTGAAGTGATTCAAACGCGTGCAGCGCCTTTAGGCTTGAAGGTGATAGTGGGCATTGTCCCCGAGCTCATGCAACAACACGATTATTTTGCAGCGGTGGCGCAGTACCCTGCTACTTCAGGCATGACGCACGATTTGAAAGATGTCATTGCAAAAGCTCACGCTGCTCAAGCAGCCTTCATTGTGGCCGCAGATTTGCTAGCATTGACACTGCTCACACCCCCCGGTGAAATGGACGCCGACATTGTGGTGGGCACCACGCAACGCCTCGGTATGCCCATGGGCGCCGGCGGCCCACACGCCGCTTACTTGGCCTGCCGCGATGACTACAAGCGCTCTATGCCAGGCCGTTTGGTGGGTGTCAGTGTGGACGCCCATGGCAACCCGGCCTATCGTTTGGCTTTGCAAACCCGCGAGCAACACATTCGCCGCGAAAAAGCCACCTCCAACATCTGCACGGCGCAAGTTTTGCCCGCGGTGGTAGCCAGCATGTACACGGTCTATCACGGCCCTGTAGGTTTGAAGCGCATTGCCCAACGCGTGGCCAGCTTCACCGCCATCTTGTCAGAAGGCTTAGAACAACTCGGTTGCCAACTGGCACACAAATCGGCGTTTGACACTTTGCAAATTAGCACCGGCGCACGCACCGATGCCATCCTACAAAAAGCCGTACTCAAAGGTTTGAACCTGCGCAAATTAAGCGCCGACAGCATTGGCGTGTCTTTGGACGAAACCACATCACGCGAGGACATCGAAGCACTCTGGTCTAGCTTTGCAGAAGGCGGCCAAGCCTTGCCCGACTGGACGCCTTTTGAAAAAGGTCGCGACACCCTCATTCCTGCTGGCCTGCGCCGTACCAGCACATTCCTCACACATCCAGTCTTCAATCGCTACCACTCCGAAACCGGCATGCTGCGTTATATCCGCCAATTGAGCGACAAAGATTTGGCGCTCGACAGAAGCATGATTCCGCTGGGCTCTTGCACCATGAAGCTCAATGCCACCAGCGAGATGATCCCCATCACCTGGCCCGAGTTTGCCAACATGCACCCCTTTGCTCCCGCTGACCAGCTCAAGGGCTATGCACTGCTCGATGAACAACTGCGCGAGTGGTTGTGCCAAGCTACGGGCTACGCAGGCATCAGCTTGCAACCCAACGCGGGCTCACAAGGTGAATACGCAGGTCTCTTGGTCATCAAGGCTTTTCACGAGGCCAAGGGTCAAGGCCATCGCAACATTTGCATCATTCCATCTAGCGCACACGGCACCAACCCTGCCAGCGCGCAAATGGTGGGCATGCAAGTGGTGGTCACCGCCTGCGATGCGCAAGGCAACGTCGACATGGTTGACCTCAAAGCCAAGTGTGAAGAGCACAGCGCCAACTTGGCCGCAGCCATGATCACCTACCCCAGCACGCATGGCGTGTTTGAAACGCAAGTCAAAGCATTGTGCGAATTGGTACATCAGCATGGCGGCCGTGTGTATGTAGACGGTGCCAACATGAATGCCTTGGTGGGCGTGGCCGCCCCCGGTGAATTTGGTGGCGATGTCAGTCACCTTAATTTGCACAAAACTTTTTGTATTCCTCATGGCGGTGGCGGCCCAGGTGTTGGCCCTGTTTGTGTGGTGGAAGACTTGGTGCCTTTCTTGCCAGGTCACGCCACAGGCGGCTTGAAGGTGAATGGTGTGGGCGCCGTGTCAGCCGCCCCTTTGGGCAATGCGGCCGTATTGCCCATCAGCTGGATGTATTGCCGCATGATGGGCGCCGAAGGGTTGAAGCACGCCACCGAAGCAGCCATTCTGGCAGCCAACTACATCAGCCATCGCTTGACCGATCACTACCCCACGCTGTACGCCAGCGCTGGTGAAAATGGCAAATCCGGCCATGTGGCCCATGAGTGCATTTTGGATTTGCGCGGCCTGAAAGAAACCAGCGGCGTGATGGCCGAAGACGTGGCCAAGCGTTTGATGGACTACGGGTTTCACGCACCTACCCTGTCTTTTCCCGTGGTCAACACCCTCATGGTGGAGCCTACTGAAAGCGAAACCCTTGAAGAGATTGACCGTTTCATTGATGCCATGATTGCCATACGTGAAGAGGTGCGCCTCATTGAAAACGGCGTTTGGCCGCAAGATAACAATCCTCTGAAGCATGCACCTCACACCGCGGCCAGCTTGATGGCCGCAGATTGGAATCGTCCTTATTCACGTGAGGTGGGCGCCGCGCAAGCGAGTCGTCCCTTAAGCAGCGTCAAATATTGGCCACAAGTCGGCCGCGTTGACAATGTGTACGGCGACCGCAACCTGTTCTGCAGCTGCGTACCCATGAGCGACTACGCATCATGAGCGCTTTGCAAATCAAGCGCGTCGATTATTTGGACGCGCAAGATGCGCAGGCTTTGGTCTTCTTGTTAGACGCCTACGCCCAAGACCCGATGGGTGGTGGTGAGGCCCTGAATCCAGAAAATGCGGCGCGCTTGTGCACCGACATGGCCCGCATTGCAGGCGCTGCCAGCTTCATTGCCTGGCTTGAAGCTAAACCGGTAGGCCTGATCAACTGCTTTGAAGGCTACTCCACCTTCAAGGCCAAGCCCCTGCTCAATGTGCACGACATTGCCGTTTTGTCCGGCCATCGGGGACAAGGCATTGGACAAGCCCTGCTAAATGCAGCAGAAGATTACGCCCGAACGCGCGGATGCTGCAAGCTCACTCTCGAGGTTCTCAGTGGCAACGCTCAGGCTTTGTCCAGCTACAAACGCTTTGGGTTTACCCAATACGAACTTGCTGCTGCAGCGGGACAAGCGCAATTCATGCAAAAGTGGCTGTAAAGTCACGGGTTGAATGAAACCCAATCCGATTCGAGTCTTAAGCGTCATCCCGCCGATGACGCAACTCAACACCCCCTACCCGTCTACGGCCTACCTGACGGGATTTTTGCGTTCGCGTGGGGTCGCTGCTGTTCAAGAAGATTTGGCACTCCAACTCGTCTTAAGTTTGTTCACAGCGCAAGGTTTAGAAGAAGTCAAGTCACGAGCACTGCTATTGCCAGAAGCTGAGCGCAGTGCCAGTGTCAATTTCTTTCTCGATTTCTTTGCGCGCTACCTTCACACCATTGAACCTACCATTGCTTTTTTACAAGGCAAGGACAGTACGCTGAGCCATCGCATTGCAGGTCGCGGTTTTTTACCAGAAGGTCCACGCTTTGCAGCATTGGATGCCTATGACGACAGTGAATCGGGCGACCCACTTTCTTGGGCTTTTGGTGCTTTAGGACAACAAGATCGTGCGCGCCACTTGGCCACTTTGTATTTGAACGATTTGGCCGATGTGCTGCGTGATGCTGTCGACTCAAGGTTTGAGTTTGTGCGCTATGGCGAATCACTGGCTGGCAGTCAAGCCACCTTTGATCCCTTGGCGGAGGCTCTCGCTGCGCCTCTCACCTTGATGGATGAAAAGCTCAAAGCTCTGACGCTTGGCGCAATTCAAAAGCACCAACCCACATTGGTTCTGCTCTCAGTACCCTTCCCCGGCGCGGTTTATGCCGCATTCAGAATTGCACAGTGCATCAAACATCACCATCCCCACATTCAGATTGCGCTGGGCGGCGGCTTTGTGAACACCGAACTGCGCGAACTGACCGAGCCCCGCGTTTTTGATTACGTTGATTACGTCACACTCGATTCAGGGGAACGGCCACTGCTGGCATTGTTGGAGCACTTAGAGGGCAAACGATCAGCATCTCGTTTGGTCAGAACCTTCATTCGCAAATCGATCGATGAAAGTCAAAGTAGCAATACAACAGACAACGCTAAGCGCGTTCAACTCATCAATTGGTCTGAGCCCGAAGTGCCTTTTGAAGAAGTGGGAACCGCCACATGGGATGGCCTGCCGTTGCAAGACTATTTGTCCTTGTTGGACATGCTCAACCCGATGCACCGCTTGTGGAGTGATGGCCGCTGGAACAAGCTCACTGTGGCACACGGTTGTTATTGGAAAAAATGCAGTTTCTGCGATGTGAGCCTTGACTACATTTCGCGCTACGAGACAGCTTCAGCGTCTTTGCTAGTCGACCGCATTGAACAGATTGTGAAAGAAACTGGGCAGACTGGTTTCCATTTTGTGGATGAAGCTGCACCGCCCAAGGCTCTCAAAGCGTTGGCTGAAGAGCTTATTCGCCGAAACGTCCACATCTCGTGGTGGGGCAATATTCGGTTTGAAAAAACCTTCACACCAGAACTGGCAGAGTTGCTGGCAGAGAGTGGTTGCATCGCCATGTCGGGTGGGCTTGAAGTGGCCTCAGACCGACTTCTCACGTTGATGAAAAAAGGAGTATCTGTTGAACAAGTAGCGCAAGTGACTAAAGGCTTTTCTGAAGCTGGCATCTTGGTACACGCCTACCTCATGTATGGCTTTCCAACTCAAACTGTGCAAGACACAGTGGACGCCCTTGAGTATGTTCGCCAACTCTTTGAAAACGGCTGCATTCAAAGTGGCTTCTTCCACCGCTTTGCTTGCACCGTTCACTCGCCAGTCGGTTTAAATCCCAAAGAATATGGCATTGAACTGATTCCTTTGCCCCCTGTGAGTTTTGGCAAAAACGACATAGGCTTCATTGACCCCACGGGCGTTGATCACGATCTATTGGGATTGGGATTGAAAAAAGCCATCTACAACTTCATGCATGGCATTGGCCTCGAAGAAGATGTGCGCTCTTGGTTTCAGGAAGCACTCACCGAGCATGCCAACGGCCAAAATCCTGCTTTCAAAATTCCAAAAAGTACGGTGTCAAGGCACAAGATTTCCCAGGCTTTGCGTCGCTAGAAATCAAAACACCAAGGCGACCCTGAGTCATGAAGGACTTGGGTAAGTTTTGAAAGAAATCATTTTGCCTGCCGCGTTGACCTTGGCCAAAACCATATCGCCAGACCCTATGGTTTCGCCCGTGAACTCGGTAATGTTGACTTGGTGCGTGACCAAAATTAAAGCCCTGTCACCTTTGGTTTTGAGCTGATTGGCAATGAATTTTTGCAAGTTCGCATTGCTTTGTGGTCCTTGGCGCATGTCATCAAAAAATGAATTCAAAGACGTTTCTAGGGTGGGCGTTCCGAAGGCCAAGTTTTCAGCAGTCTCTTTGCATCGACACCATGCGCTTGAAAATACAAGTGCATTGCCAACACCCTGAGCCTTCAGCCACTGACCTGTTTTTTGCGCTTGCGCACGACCTGTGGCATCTAAATTTCTCTGAGTCTTGCAGTCTTGAAGCTTGTAACCTGCAGGGTCGCCAATGCCAGGCGCAATGGCGTGCCTCATTAGCAAAACATGATCAGATTTTTTGAGCAGTTCAGACAATTCACTGGCGCACACTTGAAAGCTGCCTACCAAGCCAAAAACCACCCATAACAGCTTTATCAAGCTCTTCTTGAGCATCTTCATCATGGGGTATCTGCCGATGAAGGCCCTTGCTTAGATTGAGTCGCTTGACCATCATCTGGCGGAAGTTCTAACTTAGGCATGGCCATTTTTTCGCCATCCCATTGCTGACCACACCAACAGAAACCCTCAGGGTCAATGATGCAAGTACCGGTGCCACAACATCTTGGATCTTCGTTCATATTTTTCCCTTCATGATTAGAGTCATCACCACGGAATAAACTGACCAGCATGGTCGACAAACTGTGCTCGGCCGTTTGGCTTTAATTCTGACATGACAGCCATCATTTTTGAAACTGATTCTTCTGGCAGCATGGCGTTC
>Ga0255117_1000665_pt1 | contig 10468 bp, 8 predicted proteins | sample Law_Atlam_RepA_8_2_FD_188583 | JGI IMG/M metagenome (GOLD analysis project Ga0255117, IMG submission 188583) | Freshwater microbial communities from St. Lawrence River, New York, United States - Law_Atlam_RepA_8h | ecosystem: Environmental > Aquatic > Freshwater > River | place: USA: New York...
CCTCAACTGAAGCTTTTAGAAAATCGATTAGCGAATGACGGTACCAGAGCGCATGGCTTTCCATGCGCCTTCACCCATGGCTGCGCCAAAGCGCTTTACCAAACGCTCAGCCACATTGTCTTGGCGTGAATAGTCAACCAGATCTTCAGCTTTCACCACATCACGCGCTACTTGGTCGATGCTGGCCAATTCATCGGCCAAACCCAACTCAACCGCTTGCTGACCCGTCCAAAATAAACCACTGAACATGCCTGGTGTTTCTTTCAAACGATCGCCTCGACCTTTTTTAACCACCTCAATGAACTGCGAATGAATGTCGTTCAGCATGAACTGCGCGTGTTTTCGCTGCGCCTCAGTCTGAGGGCTAAAGGGGTCTAAAAATCCCTTGTTTTCACCCGCCGTCATGAGCCGTCTTTCGACACCGAGTTTGTCCATCAAGCCGGTAAAACCAAAGCCATCCATGAGCACCCCAATGCTGCCCACAATACTGGCTTTGTCGACATAAATTTTGTCAGTTGCCGCAGCAATGTAGTAGGCCGCCGATGCACATGACTCTTCAACCACTGCATAAATGGGCTTCTGATGAAGCGCTTTGAGTCGAACGATTTCATCATTGATGATGCCGGCCTGAACAGGACTGCCACCGGGAGAGTTGATGAGCAAAATCAAGGCTTGCGAGCCAGAATCTTCCAAGGCGGCGCGCATTGAAGCCACCACATTTTCTGCACTGGCATCTGCGCCATCGGCAATTTCACCTTTGATATTGACCAGGGCGGTATGCGGCTTTGTGATGCTGGTAGAAGTTTGGTTGTGTGAAAACACCTGCCACAACACCACCAACCAAAACAACAACCAGCCCAGCCTCAAACCCACTTTCCATCGACGCGAGGCTTGTTGCTCTTTCAAATTGGACTGAACCAAGTCTGACAAGATCTTGCGTTCCCAATGAGCCTCAGCGCTTTGAACGGAAGACTGTGCAGAAGGACCCAAGGAAGCCTGACGATCCAAGGTCTGGTTGGGTGGAATCGATGACTCAGGATTTTCAGAACTCATGTGAACTCAAAAGGTTTTAAATTGAAATCAGTATGCCAGTGAACCACACCGCCTTGCTCCGACAAGGTGATTGGGATCAAACCGCCATTGCAAGGGCCGCCCGCGCAGGCGCCAGAATCAGGTCGGTACAAAGCACCATGTGTTGAGCAAATGAGGAATTGTCCAGTTGTATCGAAAAATCGGTTGGGTTGGAAATCCATTTCCATGGCTACATGGCTGCAACGGTTCAAGTAAGCATGCGCCACCCCTTTGAAACGGATGGCAAAGGCCCTGCAAGTTTGGCCGCCATAAATCACATCAAACGGAACAGCCAAGCCCCCATCGCTCAGTTCATTTGAATGGCACAAAGGTATGACGGTGTTATCAAGCATTTTCAAATAACCATTGATGAAGTTCAGACACTGAATGCGCAATGAACTTCGGCTTCAAATCGTGGAAAGCAGAAGGCTCGTGAGCGCCATAACTGACCCCAACGCTGGCACATCCCGCATTCAAAGCCATTTGCAAATCGTGCGTTGTATCGCCAATCATCAGAGTGCGATTAGCCTCCACACCAAATTCTCGCATCAACTCATGCAACATGATTGGGCTGGGCTTGCCTGCTGTTTCATCTGCTGTGCGTGAGCCATCAAACACACCCTTTAAGTCAACATCATGCAAGGCTTCGTTCAAACCTTTGCGGCTCTTGCCAGTGGCCACCGTTAACCAATGGTGCCGCGATTTCAAGTCAGCCAACATGGGCAAGACGCCGTCAAAAAGAACAATGTCGTTTTGGTGTGCCGTGTAGTGGTGCCGATAGCGCTGTCCAAGTTCTGGGTATTTTTCAACAGGCACATCGGGGGCGGCGTGCGCCAGTGCTTGCATCAATCCCAAGCCGATGACGTACGACGCAGCTTCTTTGCTGGGCTCTTGCCCGCCGACATCGACCACGGCACGCTGAATGCAACGCGTGATGATGGCGGTGGAATCGAACAGCGTGCCATCCCAATCGAAGGCGATCAGGTCAAACTGGCGGGGACGTAGACTTGGGTTTGGCATGGTTGACATACAGTTGGAGTTCTGAAGGAAGGCTTGATTTCAACTCGACTCGCTTGCCGGTAGCGGGGTGCGAAAACTGCAGACGCCAGGCATGCAAAAACATTCTCTTCAGGCCTTGTTTTTGAAGTACTTTGTTCCACTCGAAATCACCGTATTTATCGTCGCCGGCAATGGGGTGCCCTTGAGATGCCAAGTGCACCCTAATTTGATGGGTCCGACCTGTCTTGATGGTGACCTCTAACAAGGTGCAACCCACCAAGCGCTCTGCCACTTTCACCAAGGTGATGGACCGCATGCCATCAGGGTCCTCGTTGGATGTGATCTTCACACGACGCTCGCCGTCTGGCAAAAGGTATTTGTGCAACGCGCTGTCTATGACCTTTAACTTTTCAGGCCAGCTGCCTTGCACCAGGGCAAGGTAGGTCTTGCCTGTTTCCCGCTCTCTGAATTGGTCTTGAAGGTGCTTGAGGGCACTTCTTTTCTTGGCCACCAACAAGATGCCGCTGGTTTCACGGTCCAATCGGTGCACCAATTCGAGCAGTTTTGCCAGCGGCCTGGCCTGACGCAGCTGCTCAATCACCCCAAAACTCACACCTGATCCCCCATGCACCGCTATGCCTGAGGGCTTGTCGATGGCCATCAAAGCGTCGTCTTCTAACAACAGGGGGAATTCTCGTCCCGGCGCTGGTCTGGCCGCCTTTTCAGCGACTTTGTCCGAAATTCTCACAGGCGGTAACCGAACAACATCACCCGTCTCAATCCGTGTATCTGCCGAAGCACGCCCCTTGTTCACTCGAACTTCACCACTTCGAATGATTCGATAAATGTGCGTTTTGGGGACTCCTTTGAGATGCCGAATGAGGAAGTTGTCCAAGCGTTGGCCAGCCGACTCCTCGTCCACAGTGAGCCATTTGACCTCAACGGCCGGATATGTGGCCGCAGAAATGTCTGAATGTGCGGCTTGAGGCCCTATAATGCGATTCACCGGCGTTGTGCTGTAAGTGGTTGATTTGAATGGAAATGAATTCCTGATGACAGGAGTTTAGTTCACTCTCCGCCAACAAGCGCCGTAAGTTCGATGCCGCCATGAGCGAAATCTGCAGACTGAAGGCCAGGGCCAACAGTGGCAGACGATCTTTTTGGTTGGACCGATGCTTTGAAACCCAGATACGGAATATTTTTAGTCAGCAGCTTTTCAGCTACTGAACGGATTGAATCGAAATGAGTGTGTTGTTTGGATCTTTGCTGTCTTTCTTGCAGTGGCTATTTGCGCCGCTCGAGACACCATTGCCTGCGCGCGCTCACAGCCTCGATTCTTCCACGCGCCCCTTTTCACATTCCAGCGACAAACTTGCGCCCATGAATGTCGGAATCTTTTGGCAATTCCCTTCGTTTCGAACGTCAGTCTCGGCACCGTTGGCTCTTTAAGAGCTGGTTGCTAAACAGGTGATCCGGCCCCAACGTCAAATTTGGCGGGGCTTGTTTTGCTGACACATTGAAAAGAAGGGACGCATCATGAAACGGATGCTGATCAACGCCACACAGGCTGAAGAACGCCGCTTGGCCATCGTCGATGGACAAAAACTCCTCGACTACGAAATTGAAATTGAAGGCCGCGAACAACGTAAAGGCAACATCTACAAGGCGGTTGTCACGCGTGTCGAGCCCTCGCTTGAAGCCTGCTTCGTCGACTACGGCGAAGAGCGCCACGGCTTCTTGCCTTTCAAAGAAATCTCACGCCAATACTTTGCCGAAGGCGTGCCTGTTAGCCAAGCGCGCATCAACGATGTGATTCGCGAAGGCCAAGAGCTTTTGGTACAGGTAGAAAAAGAAGAACGTGGCAACAAAGGCGCCGCTCTCACCACCTTCATCAGTTTGGCCGGACGCTATGTGGTCCTCATGCCCAACAACCCACGCGGCGGTGGCGTTAGCCGTCGCATTGAAGGCGATGACCGCGCCGAACTCAAAGAAGCCATGGACCAGTTGGAATATCCCAAAGGGATGTCCATCATTGCCCGCACTGCTGGTATTGGTCGCAGCGCACCTGAATTGCAATGGGACTTGAACTATTTGCTCAAGCTGTGGGCCGCCATAGACGGCGCCACGCAAGGTGCCAAAGGCGCCTTCCTGATTTACCAAGAATCCAGCTTGGTCATTCGTGCCATTCGCGATTACTTCAACAGCGACATCGGCGACATCCTGATCGACACCGACGACATCTACGATCAAGCTCAGCAGTTTATGAGCCACGTCATGCCCGAGTTTGCACCGCGTGTGAAGCGTTACCGCGACGATGCACCGCTCTTCAGTCGTTTCCAAATTGAGCACCAAATTGAATCGGCTTATGCGCGCACTGTGCAGTTGCCATCAGGCGGCGCCATCGTCATTGACCACACTGAAGCCTTGGTGTCGGTGGACGTGAACTCTGCACGTGCCATCAAAGGCGGCGACATTGAAGAAACCGCCACCCGCACCAACCTAGAAGCCGCCGACGAAGTGGCCCGCCAAATGCGCTTGCGCGATTTGGGTGGCCTGATCGTCATTGACTTCATTGACATGGAAGAGTCGCGCAACCGCCGTGATGTCGAAAATCGTCTGCGCGATGCCTTGCGTCAAGACCGCGCACGTGTTCAGTTTGGCTCTATCAGCAAGTTTGGTCTCTTAGAAATGAGCCGCCAACGCTTGAAGCCTGCGCTTGCTGAAGGCTCCTCTATTCCATGCCCACGTTGCGGCGGCTCTGGCCATGTTCGCGACACCGAGAGCTCGGCTTTGCAAATTTTGCGCATCATCCAAGAAGAGTCCATGAAGGACAACACGGCCGCAGTGCACGCCCAAGTGCCTGTGGAAGTGGCTTCTTTCTTGTTGAACGAAAAACGTCCAGAAATTGCCAAGATTGAATTGAAACAGCGCATCAATGTGCTGCTGGTTCCTAACAAGTCTTTGGAAACGCCTCACTACAAGCTAGAGCGTTTGAAGCACGATGACCCTCGCTTGGACAACATTGAAGCCAGCTACTCCATGGCTGAAGTGATGGAAGATCCCACCACTGTGACGCGTCGCTCGCAAGAGCCCACAAACCGTCAAACACCTGTTATCAAAGGCGTTTTGCCTGACGCACCTGCGCCAGCTTCGGTGCCTAAGCCTGAACCTACAAAGCCAGCCCCAACTCAAGCCCGTCAAGCCGTTGCAAAGGCTGAAAGCACAGGTGGCTTCTTTGGTTGGCTCAAGCGCTTGTTTGGCGGTACAACAGAAGCTCAGGAAGAGCCGGCCAAAAATGTGGGCAAGCGTGGCGAACGCACCCCCAAAGATGGCGAGCGCAATGATCGCGGCGACCGCAACGGCGATCGCCGGGGTGGGCGCGGTGGCCGTGGCGGCCGGCGTGGAGATCGAAATGATCGCGGTGAACGCACTGAAGGAGCAACTGAGCGCAACGAGAGCACTGAAACACGCGCTCCGCGCGAAAATGGTCAACGAGGTGACCGCGCTGATCGCGGCGAACGTCGTGAAAACGCCAACCCCAATGGCAACAATGCCGTCGACACCCAAAATGTCAACGCTGAAGCCACTGATTCAAGCCAAGCAGACACGCGCAATGAAGCACGCCCAGAAAGAGCCCCTCGCGGAGAGGGCAGACGCGAGCGCGGCGAAGGCCGCAGAGAACGTGGTGAACGTGGTGAGCGTCGCAACAACGAGAATACGCGCCAAAACAGCGGCACTGAAATCACAGAGAACCTCGGACCAGCCCAAGCTGAGTTGAACTACAACAATGACAGCCAGCCCAATGGCGCTTCAGAGTCAAATTCTCAAGGTGAAGAGCGTCAAGATTCTGCAAATGGAACACCAGAACGCAGAGAACGGCGCTCACGCGATCGTTATGGACGTGATCGCAGAGAACGCAACACCAACGGTGACGGTAACAACTCGGAAAATTTACAAGCCGATCAAGCTTCGCAAGATGTTCAAGCTCAAGAAGACGCACCAGCAGCGCGCTCTTACTTTGACCGTGCCGCAAGCACCGCTGCACCCGTGGACGGAACGACCAAAGCGGTGTCAGTTGCATCCCCAGCGCCAGTCGCAGTATCAGCCCCCACGCCAACTGCGGCGCCGTCTGCAGGCTTGCCCAAGGTTCAAGCCTACGAATTGCCCATGGCAAGTCTGGTACAAGTCGCCCAAAGCTCAGGTCTGCAGTGGGTCAACTCTGATCCAGAAAAAATTGCACAAGTCCAAGCTGCCATCGCAGCCGAACCCAAAGCCGTGCATGTCCCTCGCGTTCGACCGCCTGCAGTGGTGGTTGACGAAGGACCTTTGGTCTTGGTGGAAACTCGCAAAGACTTAAGCGACATGAAATTGCCTTTCTAATGGCAGCCAGTGGCCAAAAGATGCACAGAACCTGAGGTTCTTGCTTCTGCCAAAAAAGGGACCTGAGGGTCCCTTTTTTTATTCCATTGCCGCTTTCTTCAAGGCCGCTAAAGCCGCCGGCAAATCTTCACGTTGTTCGGCAAGCTCTGCCAATGAGCGCCATGCCTGTCTGCGTATGACAGGATCTTCTAACGAGGGTGCAGCTTGGGAAAGAAGCAATTGAGCCTTTCCCCACAACTGCCCTTTTTGACACAGGCGTCCGGCTAAAAACTGCAAAAGAGGTTCACGAGGATTGCTTTTTTGAGCCGACTCAATGAGCGCCAACCACTCACGCTCTTCGCTTGTATCTTGTCCTGTGAAGCTTTTCTCTAAAGCCTGGGTCAACTTCAATTGTTGCGCCTTGGACAGGGTCTGAGGGCTTGCCTGCCACCTGACCCAAATGGGCTTTAACCAAGCCCTCATCACAACTGGGTCTCCCTTGAGGCTTAGCCAGTGCAGTGCGGCTTGAATAGCCAAATCGGGTGATTGACGCTGCGCTTCACCCAACCGGGTCCAAAGTCGCTGCATTTGTCCTGACTCATGCGTTTTTGAAATCAATTCAAAAACCAAGCTGCGAATCATGCTTTCGGCAGCTTCAGTCGCAAAGGCGCGGTGTTTGATAAGCAGCAACGCGGTGTCTAAAGCCTGTGACGACTCACCCGCCAAGCGCGCAGCCTTCAGTCGCAATCGCATGGCCAATGTTCGACGTGAGACACCAAGTGGCAATCGATCTAACCAAAGCAAACTCTCTGCAGCATCTCTGTCATCCAGCGCCCACCGTGCGGCACGCAGCATGCTACCTTCCATCAGCGATTGACGCAGTTTGGCAAAGCCGCCAGCGGGCTCTTGCAAGGCTTGATCCAAATGAGACTGACGTGTGACTTTGTCATGCAATGCATGGGCAGATTCGGCCGCCAAAATATGAGCGACACATCGCAAGGCGCCTGCGTGCTCCAAAATTTCGCCACTGTCGGACAAAGACTTTTCTCTGACAAGCACCAGCTCGGCAGATTTGCGCGCACGCAAAAATCTGCCTTCCATAAACTGGGCCATGGCATCTAGCAAGGCACCGTGTGCTGCACGTTCCTTCTGTTGCAAGCGCCAGCGCTTGGCTTGCCGAGGCAACTCAAACAAGGCTGTGAGTGCCCGTTGCGCCCAATGCAAGGTCAATAAAATCATGACCAGCCCAAGCAAAACCAAATTCAGGGAGAGATCTACGCGGTAGGGAGCCCAGAAAATAGCAACCGTACCAGCGTTGTTTGAAGCCAGCAAGGCCGTGGCCACAGCCACCGCAAACAAACTCACAAGCCAAAGTGCTGCACGCATGCCGTTTTACTTTCCAGAGGAGGCCGTGGCCAATGCAGCCATCGTGGCATCGAGTCTTGGAATGGCATTGCCTTTGCTTAATGCTTGCGCTTTCTCCAACAATTGCAGTGCATGTTGTGTTTTGCGAGCGCCTGGGTCGAAATATTTTTTCAAGACAATGGCGACTGCTTGCATGTCTGCGCGGGCTGCATCGTTTTGTCTGGCCAACAGACCCAGTCTTGCATTGAGCAATTTGAGTTTCAAATTCTCACGCAGAAAAAATCCTTGCTCAGGGGCCAAGAGTGCTGCCTCAGGACTGTCGATGCGACTGACCCTTAATAAGCCACGCGCTTCAAGCATGAAACGATCTAGCATTGTTTGCCACCAAGCCGAATTCTGAGGGGCGGCCGGATTGGCATCAGCCGATTTGGAGGGGGTCAATGAAGGTCGGTTCATTTCATTGGCCAAGGGCAACTCATCGGCCAAGGCCACAATTTCGTCTAACACCAACAACATGCCCGGCAAATCGGTAATTTGAACTGATTTGACAAGCTCAAGGTCGCGGTCAATGGCGCGTTGAATGCCAATCAAGCGCGGATTGGAGGCTCTTTGAAGGCGCGATTGGGCGGTTTTGAGAACGCCCAACAAAGGCTCCAAGCTACTGGTTAATTGAGCTTGCTGCTGAGCCAGCCGCAGAGAAGATTCAATGTCCAAAATCAAGTTTTCATCACGTGAACGCGACAAAGTTTGAATCAGCTCCTCCAATTGAGTACGCTGCAAGCTAGCCTCGCCCAACCGAGATTCAACCAAGGCCATTCGGGCAGCACTGTCTTTCACGCTGTCTTGCGCTTGCTTGGCCCATGCTTTGGCTTCCAGAGATTGTTGACCTGCATCGGCACTTTGCCTTGCCAGTTGGCCTTGAATGCGCGAAAGCTTTTCCCAGAGCAGGCCACTGAATACAACCGCCACGACAGCCAACAGCACAGGCAACCAAAATAACAAGGGCCGTTTTTGCGCCTTTGCATCCTGCATCGATGTGGTGGCAGGCTGGCCAGTGGGTTCCTTGGAGTTTTCAGTGCTCATGCCAAGGATTTTATAGATGCCTGCAATGATCTGAGCCCTGGTGGGGCAATAGCAACAGCGCCCCAACCTATTTTTTGAGCTAAGTCAGCCATTCTGGGATGGGTGACCGTGGCTTTGGCCATTGACCAATTGGCTTGAGGACATTGAGTGGCAAGGGCTTGAAGGGCTGCTGAACTGCTGAAGACCCAGATGGCACCGTCAGCGATGAATTTTTGAACCTGGGCCTTTTGAGACTCTGTCAATTGGGTGGGGGTGCGTTGATAGGCAGCAATAGCAGAAACCTTGACGTGCGCTTTTTCAAGCTCTAAGGCCAGCCAGTCTCTGCCTGCTGTCGCCCCCGACTCATCAGCACCGCGAACAAACAGCACATTCATGCCTTGAACCACTTGAGAAGTCACGACATCCCACAAGGCCTCTGAATCGAGTTGTTTTGACTGCAATGCAGGTTGATCAATCTGGCCGGCAGGAATACCGCAGTGCGCCAAAGCGGCGGCTGTGCCCGGACCCGTGCACCAAGCACGCGCCACCTGAAAGTGATCAACCCAATCGGGGTGATGGCGAAGTGCGTGCGCCAAAAATCGAACGGCATTGGCACTGACAAACATGACGGCCTGGCTCCGTTTTAAAAGCGCCAAAGCTTCTAAGGCAGTTTGAGTCGTTAAAAACTCAGTCAATTGGAGCAGTGGAAATCGAGTGGTTTTGAAACCAGCTTCATTCAATGAATCAATCCAAGCGCTTGCATCTTGCTCAGGCCGCGTCACCACAACTTGCGTCATGGCCTGGTGGCAGGCTGAATCAGTGGGCACCGCCGCGCCTCAGCTCTGCCGCAACTTGAGTCCCTAGACTTTCAGCTTGTTCAAGACTGCCCACATTAGCAACAGTTTGAGCCGTGACCAAGTTGCTTGCGCCTTCTGGGTCACCCCAAGCAGCACGCAGGCTGAGTGTGGCGCCAGACAATGTGGCATGCGCCGCCAAAGGCATGGAGCAACTGCCGCCCATAGCGCGGCTGACGGCACGCTCTGCCGCTACGGCCAACCAAGAAGTTGAGTGGGCCAAGGGCTTCAAAGCATCGATCAAGTCTGCTCGGCCAGTACAAATTTCAATGCCCAAGGCACCTTGCCCTGCCGCCGGCAACATTTGGTCGGTGTCAAAGATATGGCGAATTCGACTGGACAATTCCAAACGCTTCAAACCCGCTGCAGCCAAAATAATGCCTGCATAGTGGCCCTCGTCCAATTTGCGCAAGCGCGTGTCTAAATTGCCACGCAAAGGCTCAATTTTCAAATCAGGGCGCAGAGCTCGGAGCAAAACGGTTCGGCGAAGACTGGACGTGCCCACCACGGCACCTTGCGGTAAGTCCATCAAAGTGGCGTATTGGCCAGACACCCACGCATCACGGGGGTCTTCTCGTTCCATGACACAGGCCAACTCGAAGCCCTCTGGCATGTCCATGGGAACGTCCTTGAGGGAGTGCACGGCTATGTCGGCCCTGCCCTCTGAAAGCGCCACTTCCAACTCCTTCACAAAGAGGCCTTTTCCGCCCACTTTGCTTAAGCTTCGATCCAAAATTTGGTCTCCCAGTGTGGTCATT